>JACCDH010790344.1_pt1 | contig 40044 bp, 58 predicted proteins | sample 7442481 | NCBI WGS metagenome assembly JACCDH01 (sample SAMN15323433, study PRJNA562643) | freshwater metagenome | isolation source: river surface water | place: USA:Blue River Watershed | collected 2017-08-15 | reverse complement strand
GGGTGAGGTGATGCGATGAAGATCTATAAAGAAGAGTGGAAGTACATCGCAGGCGCGTTCATTGGGTTCGGCATTGGGCTATTACTTGCCGTGGGTTTATTCTTATTCGTGGGAGTGTGAGATGAGCTGGAATCATAGGGTAGTAAAGATCATCGAGTTTGGTGAGCCGCTGTTCATGCTTCGTGAGGTGTTCTATAACGAGGAGAGTGATCCTCTGTGGTACACCGAGCCGAGCATGGTGAGCGAGACTGAGGACGGGTTGAAGCAAACCCTTGAGCGCATGGGGAGGGCACTGCGCCGCCCTGTGCTGGATGCCGCGACTGACTTTAAGGGGGAACTATGAGAGAGATCAAGCCGCGCACTACGCGCAAGGTATCTAGCCGCGAACATCAACAGCGGCTGGCAACAGAGAAGAAGTATATGGAGAAGCACAAGTCCAAGCTCGATGCGCACGATGTCCTGCACAGTATCTTTTGGGGTATGCCTACCCGTGATGCGCTGCGCCCTGTGTGGGACAAGCTGGGCAGGGAACTGGTCTCTTCTCGCGTCGATAGTATGCGGGCTGAGATCAACGAGGTCATCGAGATGGGCATGGGCACACACTACAGATGATGCGGCCAGAAGATGAAGCGAGGGTACGAAGGGTCTTCGAGGACTCGCTGCTGTGCCACGTGATGAAAGTGATGCACCGGTACGAGGAGGGGGACGCTGACTTTCTCATGCAGATGTACCAGCATGAAACGCGGCATTACCTTGAGATCGTGGACGAGTTACGTGCGAAGTTTAATTTCCTATTGAAGATGAGTAAACAAGACAAAGCAAAGATCGTGGTGAACTTCACCACGTACGCAGGGTTCGTACTGGACTCGGACAAGGCAATCGCCATCATGGAGATGCTGCGAGGTGCGGAGCGGTACAAGTCCAACTTCAAGTACGACAACGGCAACAGCACAACAACTGTCCATGTGTGGCCGTTTAGCGGCGACGAGCAGTTTGTGGAGTTTAAGTACCTGACCGATGAACAGTACGCGCTGGCGAAGGTCGCTGGCAAACCGGAGGATTGAGATGGAGAAGATGGTTAAGGATGGCAAGGTCGCGGTGCTGATCAGCCCCGGTTACGGTGCGGGTTGGTACACGTGGAACATGCATAAAGACGAGGGCGGTGAACAACTGCTGTACTGCCCCGAGCTGGTGACAGCGATACTGACTGGCGCATCAGGGCTTGAGGTGACCAAGCTGGCTGAGTCGCTGCACCCTGATGCATACCACGGTGGTGTGGCTACCCTGAGAGTGCAGTGGGTTCCTGTCGGAGCAAAGTTTCGCGTCCATGAATACGATGGGTTCGAGACACTGGAGATCGCTGATGAGATGGAATGGCTGATTGCTTGACATCACCCACCCGATACAATATAATAACAACTGTAGTAACTAATAAATAAACAACCCTTGGAGAACATCATGAAACTTAATAACTCGCAACGCCAAGCTTTTGTACGCGCTGTCATGCAGGACGTACCGCAGGTGGACTACACCACCCAACTCAAGACCGCTGTTCAGGACTACCTGTACCACCTCGCACCGGCTGACGTGCGCAAGCTGTACGACGATGAGAGTCTGCGCAAGTACCTGACCCTTGGTTCGGTGTCGCTTTATCGTGAGGATGTCGGCTTCACCGATATATATCTTGTGCCGTACGGTGAGTCGGGCAATCTTTGGGGTCGGCCTGACATGCGCATCGATCTGAGTAAAGCGGACGAGTCACCGGCACTGGGTGTGATCAAGTCGCTGGTCACCAGCAAAGTGCAGCAGCGCATCGCACATGCAAACCTTGAGCAGAAGTTGACCGGCGCAATCAACTCGGTCAACACATTGAAGCAAGCACTCGAACTGTTGCCTGAGTTTGCGAAGTATCTGCCGGAAGAGCAGACCGTAACAAAGCAGTTGCCCGCTGTGGCGAACCTCGTGGCTGACCTGAACAAAGCAGGCTGGCCGAAAACCAAAGCAGCAAAATAATCTTAGGTCGTACCTAAACTTACTTGGAGAAAAATCATGGCACGAGTACAACTTACCACCCGTATTTCCCTGCGTCAGGCTGAAGAAGCTATCGCAACCATCGGCGCACAGCGCACCGTCATCCTGCGTGGCGAACCCGGCATCGGCAAGTCGTGGCTGCTCAAATCCCTCGGCGCACGTTTCCCTGAGCACAAGCTGGTGTATCTGGACTGCCAACTGTTGCTGGATCAGGGCGACTTCTTCTACCCTTATATTGAATCTGTTTCTGTTGATGGCGGTGAGGTCAAGGTCGCAAACCGTGTACCGCTGGAGGACTTCAACTTCAACGACGGCAAGCCCGTGGTCATCATGCTCGATGAGATCGGCAAGTCGAACAAAGCGGTGATGAATGTGCTGCTGACGATCATGTACGACCGCCGTCTGGGTGCGCAGCAAATGCCTGAAGGCTCCATCGTGTTCGCGACTACCAACATGGCATCGGATGGTGTGGGTGACTTTCTCGCAGCGCACGTACGTAATCGTGTTGTGCTGTTGAATGTCAAGAAGCCGCATGCTGGCTTCAATCACGACGGCTCTATCGATCCGGATTCGTGGGGTCATTGGGCACTGGGTAACGACATCGCCCCGGAGCTGCTGGCGTGGGTCAAGACCAACCAGCATTGCTTGGATAGCTACCTCGACTTCGACGGTAAGGACAAGTGGAGCAACCCGTATGCGTTCCACCCGACGCAAGGTGGTGAGTCTTATGTCTCCCCCCGATCCCTCCACGCAGCAAGCGACATCATCAAGCACCGCACGACCCTCGGCTCTGAGCTGACCCTGTCGATGCTGTCTGGTGTGGCTGGTGAGTCGTTCGCTCGTGACATCTCGGCGTTCTTCATCGTCAAGGATCGTCTGACTTCGGTCGAGGCTATCGTCGCTGCACCTGAGTCGGCTCCTGTACCTGAAGCTGGTGATGCTGCTGCGCAATGCGTGATGATCTTCAACCTCGTGACCGCAACAAAGACCGAGACCATCAAGCCGTTCACGAAGTACATCGAGCGCATGCCGAAAGAGTTTCAGGCTATGTATGCCCGCTCTGCGATGGCAAGCGATGAGAAGCAGAAGATCGCCGTCAAGTGCGAGGACTTCCGCAAGTGGGCGATGGCTAACCACTGGATGTTTTGAGGAGAATTTAAATGAGCAACCTATCTGCTGAACAACGCCTGACCCGCGCCACGGTGTGGCTGATGAACTCGCCGAAGTACGCGATCTTCTCTGGCCTGTACATGATGGGCAAGACTGAGGTGCGCGATGGTATCCCGACTGCATGCACCAACGGACGCGATGAGTTCTATGGTCGCAAGTTCATCGAGTCCCTGCCGGATGAGGAGGTACGTGCCGTCAAGCTGCACGAGACGTGGCACAAAGCGGCGCGTCACCTGACCACGTGGAAGTATCTTGTAGAGAAGGACGCACGTTGCGCCAACATGGCGATGGACTACGTGATCAACCTGTTCATCAAGGACTCTGACCCCGAGGGTAAGAATGTCCGACTGCCGAAGTTCGGCCTGCTCGATGAGCGGTTCAGAGGTATGGACGTGGCGGAGGTATTCGACAAACTCATGCAGGAGAAGAAGAATGGACAAGGAGGCAAAGGTAAAGGCAAGCCGTCAGGCAGCGGCGATGAAGAGGGTGATGGAGATGGCGGTGACGATACCCTCGACGAGCATGACTGGGAAAGTGCGCAAGCCCTTTCGGACGAGGAAAAGCAACAACTTGCCGAAGACATTGATTCAGCCCTGCGCCAAGGTGCGCTGATCGCTGGCAAGCTGGGCGGTAATGTTGATCGTGCCATCGGTGAGATGCTTGCACCGCAGGTGAAGTGGGAAGACGAGATGCGTGACTTCGTGTCTGCCCTGTGCTCTGGTCGTGACCTGCCGTCCTATCGCAAGCCGAACCGCCGGTACATGGGTAGCAGCATGATCCTGCCGAACCAGATCGCTGAGACTGTAGGCCGCATCGTGATCGCCATCGATACATCTGGCTCGATCTATGGACGTGTGCTCGATACGTTCCTGTCCGAGACCAACGCACTGTGTCAGGTGGTCAAGCCCGAAGCTGTTGACCTGATCTATTGGGATCACAACGTAGCTGGTCACGAGACGTACGAGGACGGTACATACGAAGGGCTGCTGACTTCGACCAAGCCGCGAGGTGGTGGTGGCACTGATCCGCAGTGTGTGGTGGATTACCTGAAAGAGAAGGGCATCCGTCCGGAGTGCGTAGTCATCCTGACTGACGGGTACGTAGGTAGCTGGGGTGATGAGTGGCCTGCTCCGACTCTGTGGGCAATCACTGAGAAGCGCAATCAGTCGCCTGTAGGTAAGTCTGTATACGTGGACGTGGAGGGGTGACATGCCTCGGCATGACCGCAAGCGGTGGTGGGAATCAAAACCGCCACCGCCCAAGCCAACGTATTACGGAATCATTCAGGAGTACAAGCTTACGGGATACGACTTTTGGGGGACTCACAACTTTGCTCCGATCCTCAAGCCCGTGTACAGAGCCATACAGTACCACCCACGCTTTGAGTACTACCTTGACCAGAAATTTACGCATGCCGAGGCTGGGGCAATGTGCAAGATCCTGAACGCAGTGGAGGATGAATGATGGAGGGGTTTAGGAATGTATCTTTGAAGTCGGTGGAGTGGGGTAAGGAGTTTAAGTGGGGCATCGTGAAGCGGATAGAGGGTAGATTGATCAGTAGCAGAGAAGATTTACGCCCGCAATTTTATGTCACCGAGTCTGGCGCAGCCGCATTCACAGGTTCCCGCTGTGTTGCAACCAACCTCACACACGACGAAGCAAGCGCACTGTGCGCAATATTAAATGCAGGAGAATCAAAATGAGTGAAGAGAAACAAGACCGCCCGAACTACAGGGCACTGATGCTGCGTGAAGAGGCGCGGAAGAAGTTGGACAAAGCACTGTGGGAGTTCGAGAAGCGCAACGGCTACCGGCCTACGTACTCGGTGTTCATCACACAACTTTCGGACGGGTATTTAAATGGAGATCGAGAAGGATAAGTACTTCGTGCTGGAGTTAAGCGGTAGGCGGGCGCGAGTTGCATCGATGAATGTGTACGAAGTATTTCAAAGCGGGATAGATACAGGCGAGTTTATTGACAGTTACTGCCATTGCTTGAACGTAACGAAGGAAGAAGCTCGTGTCCTGATGAAGTTGATGGGGCTGGAAGATGTATCCAATTTGTGGAGTACAGTCCACTTAGATACTTGACACACAGAAACATCCTTATATATAATAGACGTACACCAACAAACAACCTTGGAGAAATATCATGGCTATTCAGAACAGCGCAATTCTTGTTGACCTCAACATCTCGGCGTGGACTGGTCGCAAGCTGGATAAGAAAGTATCCGGTGAGATCGATGTCGCGAAGAACACCAAAACAAAAGCGGGCAACTATCACAAACACCTGCTGGCTGGTACAGAGAAGCTGGAGGAAGTGCAGAAGATCGTGTCGGCTGTGCGCGTGTGGCATTACGAGCAGACCCTGCCGTGGTCGGATAGCGGCTCCCGCCTGCTGCCGATGGCAAACTTCTTCGACTACAAGCAGACCCTGTCGATCTTCGAGCAGCAGTTCAACGCCGCCGTGAAAGAGCTTCTGGCAGAGTATCCGCAACTGGTTTCAGCCGCAGCCTTCCAGCTCGGCGCACTGTTCAACCGCACCGATTATCCGGAGGTCGAGCAGCTTGAGCAGAAGTTCCGATTCGGCTATGTGTTCATGCCTGTCCCGACGGCACACGATTTCCGTATCGAAACAACGGACGCTGCCCTAAAGGAGTTGCAGGATCAAGCTGATCAACACGTCAACAAACGTGTGAATGACGCGATGAAAGAAATCTGGACGCGCCTGCACGAGCAACTGCACCACATGTCGGAGAAGCTGACTGATCTAGCGCAGCCGCGTGTGAGCAAGTCTGGTGAAGAGCGTTACGCGCAGGTGTTCCGTGATTCGCTGGTGGGCAACGCTGTCGAGCTGTGCGGTCTGCTGACCCGTCTGAACGTGACCAACGACCCTGATCTGGAGCAGGCACGGCTGGCACTGGAGAAGGCGATTACCGGTGTGACCGCTGATGACCTGCGTGAGGATGACCACAAACGCGCCGAGGTCAAGAGCAAGGTCGATGAGATCCTGCGGGCGTTCGATTTCTAATGGAGAAGTTCTTTCTGGTACGTGGAGCGGTGTCTGGGTTTGTCAGGATTTTTCCGGAGGAGCTGTACCCCAACCTGACAGCCCACCCCGACTACCACGAAATCTTAGGTCAAGACCTAAGCGAAGAGGAAGCCCTCGCACTGGCGCGGGTCTTCAACGCCGACATCAAACAACAAATTAGGGAAACGAAATGACTGAGCCAAGCTTGTGGCTTGCTATCGGTCGCGATGGACGCGTCAAGTACACCACGGATCGGCAGCGATCTGCCGCATGGCAAGCCAGCAACGAATATCGCGTGGTGCGCGACTACTACACGAAGCCGCAGCCGGTGATTGACGACATCAGCGACCGCTTCACGCATCGGCTGGCCGTGATGCTGGAGTGTGCCGTGCTCGACCCGAACGGCACATTCAATGACGCCTGCGCCCTGCTGGACGAGTACCGCGAAGCGCTGCGTCAACGCGACGAAGCGATGGGTATTCCTTACGTCAGCGGATTTGGAAAGGATTGATATGACCATCACACTAACCCGCGAGGAAGCGCAGCAGGTGCTGGATGTTATTGAAAGAAATAGTGTCGGTACGCCGCGCCGAGAAGCAAGCGAACTACTCCGCGCCCGACTTGCGCAGCCTGAACCGGAGCCGCACGGCTATTTATGGTTTACGCGGTACATGGAACAGAGGTTTACACATCGTAAACCGGAGGAGCTTGAACGAATAGGCGAGGTGACGCCAGTGTTCGCCGCCCCACCACAGCGCGAATGGCAGGGGCTGGCGGATGAAACGTATTGGGAAATGTGGGTAGAGTGGCCGAGTGATGTACTGCGGTTTGCCCACGCCATCGAAGCCAAGCTAAAGGAGAAGAACACATGAAAGAAGACAGTATTCAGAAAATGAAAAATGTACTAAAGGCACAAGGGCAACACGGTACATGGAACTACGATCCGTATATGCACGGCATGTACAACGGTATGGAGTTAATGATGGCGTTAGCCGAATGGCGCGAGCCTAACTACAAAGAAGCGCCGGAGGAGTGGCTTGGTACGCAAGAAAAATACATGGAGTTGCTGTACGCAGTGGCAAGTAAGTTCCCAAACGAAACTCGCCATCAAACTGCCCTACGCTATATTAAAAACGCCGAGTCGCACACAGATATGATCGCGAAGGAGGAGACAAATGGCTAAGTTACCGTACACCATCACCATCTGCCCAGACGAACCAAACCCAAAGCAGTTTACGGCATTGACCCCAGCTATCGTTCGAGCTTTGCGCTACACAAACGACTTGACGATAGACCAGCGTCAGCACGTTTACCCGTCAGCACCGCAAGGAATCACAAACATTAATACGCACAAGGAAAAGAACAATGGATAGGCAATGTCCAAGTTGCGGCGGGTTCTGCGGCAAAGGCGGGTGCAAGCGTGAGAATGTGAAGCCTGAACCGGAGCCGGTGGCGTGGGAAGCATTAGTAGAATCCGTGCGCCAGATGCGTGATGTGCAGGGCATGGATGGTAATTGGAATTGCGACCCTTACATGCACGGTCTTTTCAATGGGATTGAGTTTGCTCTTTCGTTGATTGAAGTGCGAGAGCCAAAGTTTAGGGATACACCAGAAAAGTGGTTGTGTGACGAGCCGAAAGCGCAAATCTTTTCAGAGGAGAAGAACACATGAGCGGAGATCACAACAAATACCAGAAGCCTGACAGACAATGCAAACGATGTGGCGAAGTCAACCCGGCTGAGATACATACTTGTACGCCGAAAGAGCAAGAGCCGATAGGATACCTATGCGAAAACGCAGTAGGCCATAAATACTTTAGATGGAAGAAGCCGCCAAGTACATACAAGCCGATTGCCCTGTATACCGCCCATGCCTCACCACAACGAATCTGGCAAGGGCTGACGGATGAGGAGATTAATGACCACTGGATAACTGCAATGTGGAACACCGAAGGAACTCGTCTACCGATACCAGAGTTTGCCCGCGCCATCGAAGCCAAGCTGAAGGAGAAGAACACATGAAACTAGATGACCCGACTACCCTCCCCATAGAGCAAGTACACCCGACGCTGCGTCCGGTGGTGCAGCAGTTCCTGCTGAAGTGCAAGTATCCGTTTCACATGTTCGGTAACGGTCGCTGGCTGCTGGCTGAGGAGGATGGCGAACATAAGCAGTTCTCTTCAGCGGTTGTGTTCTACGATCCGAATGCGGAGACCATGCAGCAGGCAGGTGCGCTGAAGTGGCAGCACGGGGATTTCGGCAAGCCAGCTAAGTTCCGCGTCGTTACCCGCAGCGTGATCAATCCGAAATACCGGGATAGTGAACGTCAGCGTTCGATTGAGACGGGTGACCCGAAACGCGCACTGAAAGAAATGCTCACGTGCATCACACCGTTCACGCTGCCTGAAATCGCAAGAGCCAGCAACAGCTACGCGGATAACAATATCCACCGCTGGAAAGTAGACGCGCAGCATGTAGTGGCGCAGTACTTCAACATCTCGAATGATGTCCTCGTGCGAGAGATACAGAACCTGATAGCGCAGGGCGTGATGTTCGACACCGTTGAGTTTCAGGAGATGGTGACGCAGGGTATCCCCGCCTACTACGAGAGCAAGCAACGGTCGGGAGCGAAGATAAATAAACACTTTGTTAAGTTCGAGCGGAACGGCATGATCAGTGTCATGTCCCCCAACGGACAAAGTTCTTTCACAGCGTTCGATATGTTGCCATCTTTCATACAAGAAACGGTTGGCATGCTGAAACTCATGCGGACTTCCGACACTGATCAACCATCGATTCCCGGTGTCGGGGTGCAAATAAACGAGAATACCTTCTGGGTATTTGAGCAGGTGGAGCGTACTGGAGCCTAGTGGATCTCCCTAGAGTTGAGCAGTGTTGATACGTGTTGGTACGCCCTGATACGCTATGACACTGCGTGACACAACTCAAAATTAGTGTAGACTTTTCGTACTAACAGGGAGTAGCATATGGCAATAGGCGGGTACAGTTGGGAAGATGATTGGGCTATGGCCTCTGGGTATGCCCCTGAGCGATGGAGTAAATACTTCACCGTCCGTATGCGGTTTGAGGGTGAGGTACTGCGGGAGATTCAGTCAGCAGAACCAGCGGTGTATATCCCCCCTGACGTACTTGAACAGAAGTTAGCGTTAATGAAGGTCGCCCCAGTCGGGGCAAAGATTGATGATGTAGGTTGGCGCAGGACGGAGAACATCTTCTACCTGCGAATTTTCGAAGACGATTTACCCCTTGGAGGAATGAAATGAAAGACATACAAATTCAAGCAGCAGAGAAAGCAATCCGACTCTTGAAAGCTGCCGGTGCGCAGTATAAAGTTATCTTCGATGACGGCACGGAGTTCGGTGACCTCGAAGTAGTTACCAAAAAGAAACGTACTCGCGTCTGCTCAATACCGAGTGGTACGATGGCCGCGCTGTACAAGTCGGCGATGGATAATGCACAAGTGGGTGACGTGCTGTCGTTCTCCTTCACCGATATTGATAAACTGGGTGTGCCGCGCAAGAGCTTCCGCTCAGCGGCTTCCGCATACGCATCTGCCACTTGGGGTAATGGTTCGTACACCTCGACGTGGGCTAAAGATGCATTTGAGATTCTTCGTATTAAGTAAACGTCCTATGAATTGCTCTTGTGGTGGAGATACTCTGGTAGTTGAGACTCGCACTGTTGAAGGTATTATCCGCAGGCGCAGGAAGTGTAAGAAGTGTGAATACGTGTTCTGGACTAAGGAGGTCTTCGACCGTGAGCCGGGGGTTCAGGGTAGGTTGATCGGTGCACCACCGAAGCAGATCTACACCAAGCCTGAAGCAGTCGCGATCAAGACCAAGAAAGTCCAGACACGGCGCAAGCTGGAGGACATCAAGCGCGAGAAGGGTGAAAGAAAACTCAGGGTTCCGAGTTACTTTATTGAAGAGGAGGATTGGTGATGCTCAAGAACGGTAAGTTTATTAAGGACAGCACCATACAAAAAGCCGCGCCGTACGATACCGGTAAGGTCAAGATCGGTGCGCAGTACGTACCCAATACCAAATCTGCCCCGCTCAACCGGGAAGAACAGTTTGTGCAGAGCATCCTGCTGGGTATCGAGGAGAGGCGGCAGTCTTTTCTATCCAAGGTGCTCGGTCTGGTTCTGCGGGTATGAGGTACACAGTAGTAGATGAAGATGGGATACCGCTGAGGAAGTTCTGGGATAAGGAATCAGCGCAGCGGTTTTTACAAACAGGGTGGACGCTACAGATAGAGCCGAAGCCCAAGAAGAAATACCCAACGCCCGAAGAGTTCGGGGAAGCACGTTGGTAAACAACCTTGGAGAAAGATCATGTTCTATGTTTTCGTCTGTTTTCTGATCATCGCCGCCACCCTCATCGGTGGGTTCACACTGTGGTATCAGAGTGCTGAATCGTGGCAGCGGCAAAAAGAGATTGCGGCTAAATACAAAGAGACGTTTACCGACACTAAGCCTACCTACCCGAAGCTGACACTGCTGGCTGGTGCAATTGCGCTGGTGATCTACACCCTGTTCGAGTCATTCACCGTCATCCCTGCCGGGCATATTGGCATCCAGATTACGTTCGGCACGGTGAACCAGCAGACCCTGACGGAAGGTGCGCATCTGGTAAACCCCATGTCGGTCGTGCGAGAAGTCGATGTCCGTCTGGTAACGACCCGTCTGAAGAACGCCAGCGCAGGTACAAAAGATCTGCAGCAAGTGCATACCGACATCGTTGTGAACTACCGTCTGGACGGCACGAAGGTCGGCCACATCTACAAAGAGTTCGGCCTCAACCTCGAAGACAAGGTCATCCTCCCCAGCATCAGCGAATCCTTCAAAGCTGTTGTGGCGCGTTACACCAGCGAGGAGCTGATCACGAAGCGTGACGTGGTGTCGGGGCAGATCCGCGAGGAACTGGCTTCAAAGCTGGCGAAGTACAGCGTTGGCGTGAACGACATCAGCTTGGTCAACTTTGCGTTCAGCACGGAATACCAGAAAGCCATCGAGCAGAAGGTCATCGCTACGCAGAGCAAGCTGAAGGCTGAGCAGGATCTCGCCCGTATCGAAGTCGAAGCGAAGCAGGCTGTCGCCCGTGCGGAAGGTGAAGCGAAGGCGATCCAGATCCAGACGCAGGCAATCAATTCTCAGGGTGGTGCACAGTATGTCCAGCTTCAGGCAATCGAGAAGTGGGATGGCAAGCTGCCGGAGACGATGGCAGGCGGTGCAGTACCGTTCATTAATCTTAAGTAAGGAGCAGACATGCAAGGCAGGAAAGACGTAGAGCGTATCGCGGCGTATCTGGAAGACAACGCCCGTGGGCCGGATGATAACCAAGCCGCACACTACTTACGTCGCCTGCTGCGCGTGTACAACGCTGCATACGAGATGATGCATGCCAAGACCCACGAGCACAGCAAAGCCGCCTACGCAGAGATGGTTGACCTGCTGAAGGGGAAGACGGAGTGATCCGATTTATTTATTTGTTTTACGTAGCGGTCGCGCTTGCCTGTGTGGGAGTGATCGTAGGAGTGTGGGTTGATACGCCGCAAACCAAACTGCCGTGCCGTGAGGTCGGTAAAGAATGTAGGAGATGGTGACATGATTGCGCATTTTGAAGACGGCACATCACAAAAGATTAGCCCCAGAGCCGCAACGATTGGGCTGCGCGTTGTTCGTTGGGAGTTTGACTTCAATGATATGCGCGAGTTGCTGGCTAACCCTGAACTACTGCCGATACTTTTCACCCGTATGCCGCCGACATCACCACAGCGCGAATGGCAGGGACTGACGGATGAGGAAATTAAGAAAGAGCAACACCATATTGATTGGACGAACGCGCATACCTACGCAAAATTTGCCCGCGCCATCGAAGCCAAGCTAAAGGAGAAGAACAGTGGAGGGTAAAAAATTCGACGGCGGTAAGCCGCGCTGGTCGCTCGTACCGGAGGGAGTGATGGAAGATGTAATCAAGGTGCTGGAGTACGGTGCGCAGAAGTACGCACCAGATAATTGGAAGCATGTACCGGAAGCTACGACCCGCTACTACGACGCAGCGATGCGCCACCTCGACGCGTGGTGGAAGGGTGAGCATCGGGATGGGGAGACAGGTCAGTCGCACTTAGCCCACGCTATGTGCTGCCTGATGTTCCTGCAGTGGCTGGAGAACAACCCGGAGAAGAACCCGCCGAGCCTGCAGAAGCAGGTAGACGAGCTGAGCGGGAAGGAGTTTAAATAATGCCAGCACCTAAAGGCGGCGTGATGCACAAGGTGAATCAGGAGACCTACGCGCTGGTATTTAAGGCACTCCTGAAAGAGCCGCAGTCGCTGGATAGTTTGGAAGAGCTGACCGGCCTGCACCGAGTAACGCTGTACCGCTTGTTTCGTACACTGAAGAAGCACAAGGTGGTGCATGTGTCGGACTGGGAGCAGGACAGGATGGGGCGCGATATGTTTCCTGTCTTCACACTGGGGGCGGGAAAGGACAAACCAAAATTCCGGATGTCGCGCACCGAGATCGCTAGACGATACCGAGAGAAGCAGAAACGCAAAGCGACGACCGCAGTTTTAGACAACATCATCAAAGGAGCGAAGAATGAGGAACGTGCCCGTACCGAAGAATGCATTGCTTGATCACATGATCGAGCACCTTGGGCTGAAGAACAACCGTGCTCTGGCGCAGTATCTGGGGATAACCCAAAGCGCACTCAGCAAGATCCGCTACGGTACGAACAAGCCGTCAGCGGAATTCATACTGCTGGTGTACGACAAGACGGATATGTCGATTGAAGAGATCAGAGAACTCATCGCCGAACAGGACAAGGTCGAAGAAATGATTCGGGGGGCGCAGCTCGATGGCAACCACACCTGAAAAGAAGGTTAAGGACAAGGTCAGGAAGATCCTGACTGAGTCTGGCGCATACCACTTCATGCCTGCTACGCACGGTTACGGCACGTCGGGAGTCCCTGACATCGTGGGGTGTTACAAGGGCAGGATGTTCGCCATCGAGTGTAAGGCCGGAGATAACAAGCCAACAGCTTTACAGATGAAGAATCTGGCCGCTATCTCCGCCGCTGGTGGGTACACCGAGGTGATCAACGAGACGAACCTGTTGGATGTAATGACCTTGCTGGGGAGAATAGCCAGCGATGCCCAAAGGAATAACTAACACCAAGACGTGCCGCAAGCTGGACATACTGGCTATCCTAAAGAGGGAACACGCACTGTCGGCGGTTGAGATCGCAGCAAAGATGCGGATGCACGTGCGCAGTGTCCGTAGGTATCTGGTCGAACTGCGTACGGAGAAAAAGGTTTTCAGGCGATACCAACTGTTTGGGGCTGATGCGAAGAAGCCGACTTTTTACTACAGCTTAAGGAGAGATAAATGAAACGAGTAACCAAATCGAAGAGCGGCGTTAAACGTCTTTCTGATCTACTTAGCGGCCTCAAAAGAGAGTTCGACATCGACGAGCACAAGATTCACCTGCTGGGTATCGTCGGGATGGTGCATAAAGATCTTGATGATGCTGTAAGGGTGACTGACCTGATCGAGATGTACGATGGTATGTCCCGCGCAACCGCACACAAGGCTGTGCAGAGCCTGATCGAGAATGACTTGCTGCGTCTCGAAAGCAGCACCGACGATGGTCGGGTACGTTGGGTGTACCCCGGTAAAAACTTTGCCCGTTTGGAGAAACTGCTATGAGTGAAGAGAAACTGCACGATGGTGTTGAGCTGTTATTGAAGCGCATGGAGTCGCACCCAGAGGAGTTCAGGGGCGTTACTGATATGAACGAGAGCCAGTACACCCTCTCTACGTCACGGTGGAATTCGGTGATACACCAATACTGGAGATATCTTACGGAGCGAGAGCAGGCAGCGGTTAAGCTCGGTTTGCGCAACGCCCAACGCAGTAACTTCCACGCGACAGTGATGGAGACCATACTGGGTGATAAGAAAGAAGCGGGTGGTGGTGTAAATATGCTGGACGCATATCATTACACGCAGGGTAAACAGTCACCTCCGCAGGGACTATACAACCAACTTGAAGCAGCACGTGCGGGACAGATGACACTGCCGGGGATCCCTACCCCGCTGGAGTACGCTATCTCGAATACGCCCATAGTCATCAAGGACAGCACATCATGAGCGAAGAAACTACAGAGCAGTTCAACGGGGTTGATGCCATCGTTGACCGGATGAAGCGTTTCCCGCACGAGTTCTTTGAGGCTGGTTCAGAGCGCAGCCGTTGGTCGTTCATCTATAAGGACTACTTCAAGGACACGATGACTGAGGTCGAGAAGGGCAGGATCTTCGAACAGTTGAAGGTGGTGCGTCGCATGGAGCTGGATGCCATGATCCTGAAAGAACTCTTCAAGGAAGAGAAGAAGGAAGAGGATCGCGGTTTAGAAGTGCGCAGCCCCAGCAAAGGAATCCTTCGATGAACCTAATCACGGTGGACTTCGAGTCCTACTACAGCAAAGAGTTCGGCTTCTCCAAGATGACCACGGAGGAGTACGTACGACATCCTGACTTTGAAGTGATCGGCGTGGGGGTAAAAGTAAATGACGGGGAAACGGAATGGTTCAGTGGCGATGCGATTTCGACGTTGGGGTTCCTCGAAAAATTCGACTGGAAGAACTCGTTCGTCCTCGCGCACAACACCGCTTTTGATGGGGCAATACTCTCGTGGCGTTTCGGGATTCAGCCGAAAGGTTGGCTGGACACTCTTTCGATGGCACGTGCTATTCATGGAGTCAGTGTCGGGGGCAGTCTCGCGAAGCTGGCGACGCATTACGATATTGGTGCGAAGGGTGATGAAGTAGTCAACGCACTCGGCCTGCGCCGTAAGGACTTCCCGCCTGAGCAGCTTGCCAAGTACGGTGAGTACTGCAAGAACGACGTTGACCTGTGCTACACCCTGTTCAGCCTGATGATGGTGCAGGGCTTCCCGAAGCTGGAGCTGAAGGTCATCGATGCCACCCTACGCATGTTCGTCGAGCCATCGCTGGAGCTGGATCTCCTGCTGCTGGAACAGCACCTCGAAGACGTGAAGTCGCGCAAGGAGAAGCTGCTCGAAGCCGCCGCTGCCGACAAAGATCTGCTGATGTCCAACGACAAGTTTGCAGAACTGCTTCAGCAGCTCGGAGTCAACCCTCCGCGCAAGATCAGCCCCAAAACAAATCGGGAGGCGTGGGCATTCGCGAAGACGGACGAGGAGTTCAAAGCACTTGCCGAACATCAAGACCCACGGGTGCAGGCGCTGGTCGCAGCCAGACTCGGCAATAAGTCCACCCTCGAAGAGACACGTACACAACGCTTTATAGATGTGGCTAAGCGCGGCCTGCTGCCCGTCCCGTTAAAGTACTACGCAGCCCACACCGGTCGTTGGGGTGGGGACGACAAGATCAACCTGCAGAACCTACCGAGCCGTGGGCAGAACGCAGGCAAGCTGAAGAAGGCTATCCGTGCACCGAAGGGCTGGGTCATGATCGACTCGGACTCCTCGCAGATCGAAGCGCGTACGCTGGCGTGGCTGGCAGGGCAGGAGGATCTGGTGGAATTCTTTCTGAAGAACAACGAAGAGATCGCCGCCGGTGTGCCGAAGAAGGACATGAAGTACGACCCGTACAAGATCATGGCCGCGCAGATCTACAACAAGGACGTGATGGACATCACCGACCCCGAACGCTTCGTTGGTAAAACGACAATTCTGGGTAGCGGCTACGGCATGGGTGCGTTGAAGTTTCAGGCACAGCTCCTGACCTTCGGGGTGAACATCCCGCTGGATGAGTGCCAGCGCATCATCGACGTGTACCGGCAGACCTACGACATGATCCCCGCCCTGTGGCGGGAGGCGGGTAGCGCACTGGATGCCATGATTACGAAACGACACGCTTCCTTGGGCAGGGAAGGCGTGTTACAGTTCGACGCAGCGGGGTGTGGTTTTGTCCTACCTAATGGGCTTCCTTTACGCTACGCGGGGCTGCGCAAGGAGATGGACGCGCAGGGTAAGACCCAGTATGTGTACCAGACCCGCATGGGCTGGACGAAGATTTACGGCGGGAAGGTGGTGGAGAATATCTGCCAAGCTCTCGCACGATGCGTCATCGCTGAACAGATGCTGAAGATCGGTAAACGGTACAAAACCGTTCTTACCGTGCATGATGCCGTCGCTTGCATTGCCCGCAAGGAAGAAGCTGATGAGGCACGGGCGTACGTCGAGGAGTGCATGCGTTGGACACCGTCGTGGGCCACTGGCCTACCCCTGAACTGTGAGTCTGGAGTCGCTGAATCGTATGGGGAATGCTAAGTTGATAATAGACGTGATGGACTACAAGAAAGCCCTCGCCCTGCTGAGCACCATATGGGCAAAGTCGTTTTGGGCTGTGTTCTTGTTCGTGATCGGGCTGTGGATCGGATCAGGGAATACGGAAAGCCGCATCGTCGCTGACTGCAAGTTCGCTGGTTCTTTCCGCGCCGACATCCAAGCCTTCGCCTGCCAGAGGAAGATATGAACGATAAAGTAACCGTACTACCGGTATCTGATGTGGCTGAAATGGCGCAGCGGCTGCTGGAGCTAAAGCCGAAGAGTGCTGTGTTGGTGATGGTCGATGATGACACGATCACAGTTAGGACTACCGAGCTAGATGACACGGTGCGAATGTTTGGTGCGCTGGAGTTTGCGAAGTTGCATATCTGGGGCGGCCTATGAAATACACATGGTCGTACAGCAGCATCAACCTGTTCAAGCAGTGCCCGCAGAAGTACTACCGACTGCGGATCGCGAAGGACATCGTAGAGCCTGTTCAGGAACACCTGCTGTACGGCACGGCGGTGCATAAGGCCGCTGAAGAATACGTGAGGGACGGCACACCCATTCCGAAGAAGTACGAGTTCATCAAGCCGCAGTTGGATGAGCTGCTGAAGATCAAGGGTGAGAAGTACTGCGAGTATGAGATGGGGCTGGACAAGAACCTGCAGGCGTGTGGGTTCAAGTCTGAGAACGTCTGGTGGCGCGGCATCGCTGATCTGATCATCATCAACGGCGAGAAGTGCTATCTGGTGGATTACAAAACCAGCAAGTCCAGCAAGTATGCGGATACCGAGCAGCTCGAACTACTGTCGTTAGCTATTTACAAACACTTCCCGCAGGTGAAGAAGATCAAGGCGGGGCTGCTCTTCGTGGTTGCAAACGACTTCGTAACGCGAGATTATGTGAACGATGAAGGTAAGGGGAAGTCGTGGATCAAGTGGCTGGATCTCACCGAATCGCTGGAGATGTGCATGGCGGTCAACGTGTGGAATCCGAAACCGAACTTCACATGCAAGAACTTCTGCCCTGTGACTGACTGCATGCACAACGGAAAGGTGCGCTGAAATGCCGTATACGAAATCACCCCGTCCATACAAGCACGAGTATGAGATGGAAAAGAAGCGCGGCGAACACGCCGACAGGATGGAGCGGCAACGTGCCCGCAGAGCGGTGGACAAGAAGGGTAAGGATGCGAACGGCAACGGTAAAGCCGACGCACGTGAAGGCAAGGATATCGCGCACGTAAAAGCCCTGAGCAAGGGTGGTAGCAACAAAGACGGTGTACGCATCGAGAGCGCAGCGAAGAACAGATCGTTCAAGCGCAGCTCATCCGGTGCGTTGGTCTCTGAGACCAGCAAGAAAGAACGCAAGAAGAAGTAATGCGACGAAACCCCAGCGGAAGGTGGGGCTAATAACATCCGCAGCGGGGGCTGGGCATCCTTTCAATGGTTCCTAAGCTCAGTGACCCCGTGCAGTACCTAATTTAAAAAGCAGCGGGCTATCGTGAAAACTTCACTTTAGCCTGTACCCCCTTGGAGAAACGCATGAAAGAAGCGGAATTCGTAGCACTGTTGGCGATTGAGGGTAAGACGTTGGAGGTAGAACAGAACCGCTTTCGGTGGGACTACGACTGGCGAAGTTCAAAGCTGCATTCGTGTGCAACCGTTTTAGGAGAAGACGGCCTACCCATAGCATCCAGCGGTTGGGTGCAACGTCGCTACTACGCTGTTAAGTCAGTCATAAAGAGGTACTACGGTGACCGAGGATGAATTCGTTGCTCTGTTGAAGCTCTCGGGAAGAGAGATGTTGGTGCTGCATCATGAGGTCGAAAATGGGACTGTATACCAAGCGGTGTCGCACCCAATAAAACTCTATATGAAAACCCCCGGTGAACCGACATTCATTTCGTATCCGGTGGAAGACGCGCCGTACTCTCGCGAGGAAGCGGTGCAGATGCTGATTAAGGTGCACTATGACCGAGGATGAATTCATAGCGTTAGCTGCGGTCGCTGGATGGATCATCGACATATGCCCTGTCGCTGATGAGTACAACGGGATCGCAGTGCAAATGGTGGGCGGTAAATGGTACGCAGAGACAGGTAATTCACCGGAGCAGGTTGCTGATCGATTACGCGAGAAGATATTCCAATGACCGAAGATGAGTTCCGTGCACTGCTGGCGATTGAGAATAAAACCCTACGGATTACGAAAATGAGTCCCGCCTCACTGTACTACGTTGCAGTGATTGAAAGTGAGGTTGAAAATAACGACCCCCGATTTGCAGTTGGGAATACACACGACCACGCTTTAAAGAACATGATCAGACACTACTATGCAGATAATCGATAACAAAGCACTGCTACTAAAAGTTCGTAACCCGCAACGCATCACCGAGATCATTCCGAAGAGCCGTGTCTTGGAGAACGGTGAGGTGCTGGTGAAGTGGGGGATGGAAGAAGCTCAGGTATTGAAGAACCTGCGCATCAAGAACGTGCCGTCACCCATCATGTCGCACTACAAGTGGCCGGGACAGTATCGCCCGTTCGATCACCAGAAGGACACCGCATCGTTCCTGACCCTGCACCGCAGGGCGTTCTGCTTCAACGAGCAGGGTACAGGCAAGACCGGCAGCGTGATCTGGGCGGCTGATTATCTGATGGAGCTGGGGCTGATCCGTAGAGTACTTATCCTGTGCCCCCTGTCGATCATGCAGTCCGCGTGGCAGAACGACCTGTTCCGATTCGCGATGCACCGCACGGTAGCTATCGCCCATAGCCACTCGCGGGAGAAACGGATCAAGGCTGTGCAGTCCGATGCGGAGTTCGTGATCTGCAACTTCGACGGGCTGGACATTATCAAAGATGCAGTGAACGCCGAGGGATTTGACCTGATCGTCGTCGATGAGGCTAACGCGTACAAAACTGTTTCTACGAAACGCTGGAAGACGTTGAACGCCATCGTCCAACCGAACACGTGGGTCTGGATGCTGACCGGCACACCGGCTTCGCAGTCTCCTGTAGATGCATATGGTCTTGCCCGCATCATCAACCCCACAGCCGTCCCGCGCTTCTTCGGCTCGTTCCGCGACATGGTGATGCAGAAAGTCACCCAGTTTAAGTACGTCCCGCGCCCGCAGTCTGAGGACATCATCCACAACGTGCTGCAGCCAGCGATCCGGTTCACGAAGGAAGAGTGCCTCGACCTGCCGGAGATTACCTACGCCACTCGTGAGATCCCGCTGACCCCGCAGCAGATGAAGTATTACGAAACGCTGCGCAAGCACATGGTGGCTGTTGCAGCGGGGGAAGAGATTACGACAGTCAACGCAGCCGCAAACCTAAACAAGTTGCTGCAACTATCTTGCGGCGCAGTGTACGCGGATAACGGAGATGTGGTTGCCTTTGATGCATCGAACCGCATGGCCGCGCTGAAAGAAGTTATCGACGAGGCAAGCCACAAGGTGATCGTGTTCGTGCCGTACAAGCACAGTATCCAGATCGTCAACGAGGAACTGAAGAAGTCGGGCTATACCTGCGAGGTGATCAGCGGCGAAGTGTCGGCAGGTAAACGCACGGAAATCTTTGCGAGATTCCAGACAGAAGTTGACCCAAAAGTTCTGGTAATACAGCCGCAAGCGGCATCACATGGTGTAACCTTGACCGCCGCAAATGTGGTGGTGTACTGGTCGCCCGTCATGAGCGTGGAGACATATCTACAGTGCAACGCCCGTCCCCACCGCGCAGGCCAACGGAATCCCGTCACCGTCATCCACCTGCAAGGATCTCCTGTAGAGAAACGTATGTATGCCATGTTGGAGGCGAAGATTGATATTCACTCGCGTGTTGTAGACCTGTACAAAAATTTGTTGGATCCTGAATAAAGGGTTTGACAATGCCTAACTTTAGTTCTATTCTGTAGACGTAGTGACCCTTGGAGAAAGACATGGAAGAAACACAAGCCGTACCAACGGACAAGTTGGTGAAGGCGTATATCAAAATCCGCGATGCCCGCAAAGAGCTGTCCACCGAGTTCGAGAAGAAAGACTCTGAACTGCAGGAAGCAATGGACACTATCGAAGCACAGTTGCTGGAGGTATGTAAGACCACTGGCGCAGATGGCATCCGTACCCCGTACGGCACAGTCAGTCGTACTGTGAAGAAGCGTTTCTGGACGAATGATTGGCATTCGTTCTACGAGTTCTTGAAGGAACATGAAGCAATCGATCTGTTGGAGAAGCGTATTGCGCAGACCAACATGTCTACGTTCCTTGAGGAAAACCCCGACCTGCATCCACCGGGTCTCAATGTTGACAGCCGTTACTCGGTTGTTGTTCGTCGTAAATAAGGAGAAAGAGCAATGAGCGAACTCGCTATCTTTAGTCAGAACCTTCCGGCGCACCTGCGCACTGCGGAGATTGATGAAACCACCAAAGCCCTGATGGGTGGCGGCGGTAACAGCAAGCGTATCTCCATCGAAGGCGGTGTCTGGCGCATGATGGTCAACGGCAAGGAAGTTGCACAGAATGAAGACCGTGCGATGAATGTTGTGATCGTCGCAGCATCGCCGAAGGTCTCGCGTATCTTCTACGCAGGCACATACAAGAAGGGTGTGATCGCATCGCCGGATTGCTGGTCTGCTGATGGTGAAACTCCCGATTCGAAGGCAAAGAACCCGCAGGGTAAGTCATGCGCTACCTGCCCGCAGAACGTGAAGGGTTCGGGTCAGGGCGACTCCCGTGCATGCCGCTTCCAGCAGCGTCTGGCTGTGGTGCTGGAGAACGATATTGCCGGTGACGTGTACCAACTCGCACTGCCGTCCACTTCGATCTTCGGTGCTGGTGAGAACGGTAAGTGGCCGCTGCAAACCTACGCGAAGATGATCGCAAGCAAGGGCGCACCGATTACGTCGGTCGTTACCGAGATGCGTTTTGATACTAGCAGCGCAACCCCGAAGCTGACGTTCAAGCCGGTACGCTTCCTCGAAACCAGCGAGTTCAACGACGCACTGGAGCAGGGCAAGTCGGCAGCGGCTACCAGCGCGATCACCATGACCGTTGCACAGACGGATGGAGTGAAAGATGCGGACAGCGGTGAAGCATTTGAATCAGCCCCGGCACCGAAGGCTAAGGCTGAAAGTACTCCGGATGTTGAAGAGACTGAAGCTACGCCGGAACCGACCAAACGTGCGTCCAAGAAAGAGGAGGCTCCTGCTGCAAAGAAGGACGTGAGCAAGATCCTCGCCGAGTGGGACGATGAGTAACGGGTACTCATCCCGTTTCATCCAGATAGTTAATTCAGCGGACACCGGCAAGCTTGGTGTCCAGCTCGGCAACCTCTGTATCGAGAACGATATACCTGCGCAGGACGTGGCAGAGCACTTCGGGGTAACCCGCGCCACGATCTACAACTGGTTCAAGGGGTTGACCAACGTGCCACCATCGCATCAGGAGCAAGTTGCCGAAGCGGTGAAAGGGCTGCTGGATAAACGGAAGTAATCGGTTTAGGGGGCTAGGGAGCGCACCCGAAAGGGTAGTTGCCGTCACTACCTTGCCCACCTATTTTTTAAAGACGGTTTGGGGCGGCTATGCTTACGAGAACAGAATTCCTGTCTCTTGTTCTTCCACCGACGGGTGTGTATTGCGTCGTTGGATTGAAGGACGGGAAACCAAAACAATCATTCGTAGCATCAGTAGAGGAGATCAATGACCTTGCGGACGCGTTGACCCATCGTGGTTACGACGCATACTTCGCTCTGGCCTCCTACGCTGATGACTCCGGACGTACCAACAATAACGCTACACACCTAAATTCGTTTTTCCTTGACCTCGACTGTGGTGCAGGGAAGCCGTACGCAGACCAAGCCGAGGGCGTGGCTGCGCTGAAAGAATTCGTGGCGAAGGCATCGATGCCGAAGCCGACAGCCATCGTGAACTCCGGTCGCGGTGTGCATGCCTATTGGGTTGTTGAGCAGCCGATAGAGAAGGGTGAATGGCGTGGTCTGGCTGAAGGGTTCAAGGCACTGTGCGAAGCGCACGGGCTGCATGCTGATCCTGCAGTCACCGCTGACGTTGCGCGTATCCTGCGCGTACCAGACACTCTGAACTTCAAGGATCCTGCGAACCCACAAGCTGTGCACCTGATGTACGCCGGGGCGCGTGTTGGTATTGAAGCACTCCGAGACAAGTTTGTCGTTGAGTCGTTTGAAATCCCCGGAGAGCGTCCGTTCCAGCGGGAGATGGACGAGACCACGAAGGCACTGCTCGGTAACTATCAGTCGAAGTTCAAGACCATCCTGATCAAGTCTGTCGAAGGAGAAGGCTGTGCTCAGATTGCGCATATTTACGAAAATCAGGACTCCGTGGAGGAACCGCTTTGGAGAGCAGGCTTATCAATCGCTCAACATTGCGCTGATGCATCGAAGGCCATTCACATACTCTCGAACAAGCATCCGGAATACGATGCAAGAACAACGGAGAAGAAGGCCGCGCAAACCAAAGGCCCATACACATGCGACACCTTTAAGAAATTATCACCTGCGCTATGCGCGACATGTACGCTCTCGATTACCTCTCCTATACAGATTGGACGAGAAGTTATTCGTCCAGATGAGGATGCGGACGACCCGGTTGTATCGGCGGTTGAGCCTGTTACGCAAGAAATGCGTACGTACACAATCCCTAAATATCCTTTCCCATTCTTCCGTGGGAACGTAGGTGGTATCTGGCTGCAGGACGGTCGTGTAAAGAAGACCAAGGATGGTGAGGACGAGGCTGAGGATGAGCTGATCTTCCCGCATGATTTCTATGTAGTGAAGCGTCTGCATGATCCGGAAGACGGTGAGTGCGTGATGATGCGCCTGCATCTCCCGAAGGATGGGGTGCGTGAGTTCATCATGCCGCTGCAGGACATGATCTCTAAAGATAAATTCATGGGTACGATTGCCAAGCACGGGGTGGCGGTCATCGGTAAGAAACAGGAGAAGATGATGGTGTACGCTACTCGCTGGGTCGAGGAGTTGCAGGCGATGGGCAAAGCAGAGATCGCCCGTAAGCAGTTCGGCTGGCTGTCCGATGACAGCGCGTTCATTCTCGGCGACAAAGAGATCCGTCACGACACGATTGAGTACAGCCCACCCTCCGCAGCGACGTTGCCTCTAGTGCCCGCGTTCGGTACACGTGGTGATTTTCATGTATGGAAAGACGTGATCAACCACTACCGCCATCCGGGTATGGAGCTTCGTGCACTGGCACTGTTTATGGGCTTCGGTAGCCCGCTGATGAAGTTCGTGGCAGGTGGTGCGCTGAATGGGTTCCTGCTGAATCTGGTCAGTAAGGAAGGCGGCACGGGTAAGTCCACCCTGCTGCAGGCGATCAACAGCATCTACGGCAACCCCGAAGCTCTGCTGATGAACTACAAGGATACGCACAACTTCCGTCTGCAACGCTTCGGCATCCTGCAGAACATCCCGGCAACCATCGATGAGCTGACCAACATGAAGCCGGAGATGATGTCCGATCTGGTGTACGACATTACGTCAGGTAAGGGTAAAGGCCGGATGTCCGCGAAGGCCAACGTGGAGCGCGTCAACAACACATTCTGGCAGCTCCCCGCAATCTCATCCTCCAACAAGGTTATACGTGACGCGCTGCTGTCGATTAAGTCGTTCCCCGAGCCGGAACTGCTGCGCATACTGGAGGCGACCCTGAGCATCGATACCTCGCTCGACGCAGTTCAGGCGAAGCGGCACTTCGGACGGCTGGCAAGCAACTACGGCCATGCATCGATCCCGTTCCTGCAGCACATACAGGCTGACCTCCCGGCGACGATTGAGCTGCTGAACAAGGTGAACGAGAAGATCGACCGCGCTGCGGGCATCACGAGCAATGAACGCTTCTGGTCGGCAGGCATGGCGATTGATATCACGGGCGGCATCATTGCAGGCAGGCTGGGTCTGCACGACATTCCGGTCAAGCCGGTGATGGACTGCGCGGTGGAGCTGATCAAGAACAGCCGCCGTAGCAACAAGGAGTCGATGTTCGATAGTGAAGATTTCCTTGGGGCATTCCTGCAGCGGCACTTCCACGAGATCCTCGTGATCAACGGCACGAAGGACAACAAGACGGGTCTGGAGCATGCACCCATTCGCGAACCGCGTGGCCCACTCACTGCACGTTACGAGCCGGATACCAAGCTGCTGTTCATCTCCGTGCGCCCGTACCGCGAGGAGTGCGCAAAGTACTCGATGAGTTTCGACGGATCGCTGGAGCCGTACGTCAAGATGGGTGCGTACGGTGGGATGAAACGCAAGCGGATGTTCGCAGGTACTGTGACCAACACCGCGCAGAACGTACAGGCTTTGGTGTTCGACGCATCGAAGCTGGAGTTCTTTGACGACGAGATTCTGCTGAATGCTCCGGATTCTCACCACCCCGATCTGGATTGATTGGAAAAGTTTTCAGCCGGAAACTTCTTTCTTCATCCCCTGTCTGGACTACAAGCCGGTTCAGGAGTTTGTCGAGAAGGAAGCATTCCGGCTGAGAATGCAGATCGTTTGTAAACGCGTGGTCGAGCGCGGAAGGTACGGATTGCGAGTTTGGCGCGTTGCGTGATAAGCTACGCACACCATTCTTTCTCCAAGGGAAGTTGGATTGCCCCCGAGTGCTACTCCTCTGCACCGGGGGCTTTTTTATTCCCCTGCCATCTGATGCCGCAGCTTCGGTACGTTGAATGCCAGCAGGATAGCCTTCTCCCTTGCCTGCACCTCCTGCGTGATCTGTAGCTTTTCCTCACCGGACATGTTCGGGTCGTTGGCTACGATGTTGCGGTACTTTCGCAGATTGCCGAGAACCTCTTCGACCTTGCTGGCGACCCCACGCATTGCGTACACCCGCATACGATCCTCAGTCAGGTACTCACGTAGCTCATCCGCACGACCTTCACGCTTAAACAGGTTTACGGTATCCACCACGCGGTCAACTTCCTCGCGGAAGCGGTAGAACTCCGACTTGTACCCACGACCGGTCGGGTCGTACATGAAGGTGCTGACCTGCGGCAGCTTGTTGATCGGCTTGTCCACGCGGTTCGGGTTCGCAATCGCATCTGTCGCATCCAGTGCAAACGCACCGAGCATACCGGTGTAACCACGCACCAGATAGTCCAGCTTCAACGGAGAGATACCCGACAACCCACCAACAAACTTGGAGAACTCCGAAGTGCTGCTGGTGAACTGCTGCGACGGATCCACGTTCTTCATAGCCTGACCCACAATCGGGTTGCTCGTGAAGAAGGAGTAGTTCACCGCGACTTCCAGTGCAGGCTTTACTAACTGCGGGGTCAAGTTCACACCGCTATACGAGTTTACGAATGCATCTCTCATGGCCCGGTACACGTTCGCAGCGTCATCCGGGCGCTCAGTACCTTGGCTGATGATGTAGTTCGTCATCAGTTCGGGTATCACTTTGAACATGAAGCCCAGTTCAGGAGCCACCGGCAGCTTCACACCCGTGCCCGGGATGATGTAGTTCTTCGCCCGCTCGTACTCGTCCAGCCCCTTGTAGTCATCATCGTCACCAACCAGCATGGTGTACAGGACATTCAGGGCCATCAGTTTGATGCCAGTTCCCCAGAAGAGCTGCATGGCTACACGTTTGTCGGCAGTCGAAACACCCTTACCCTGCATGGTGCGCACCAGCACGTCCATACCTTGGATGTAGGCGTTCATAAACGGCACGACGTGGCGCAGACCACGGACGATTGGGTTTGCACCTGCCCGCTTGAAGTTGATGTACTCCTTCGCACGGTAGAGAGCCAGTGCACGGTCGCCCTGCGGGTTCGCGTCTGATTTTGTTTCAGCAAGCGTCTGCTCGTAGATAGCCGCACGAACCGCCAGATCCGCAGCCAGAGAGAACTTCTCCAGACCGCCCCATGCCTTCTGGAACGCCGTCTTTTCTTTCAGGCCGAACTTCTCACGAGCACGGGAGATCACATGCTCAGGCATGCCGTCATACACACCGGACACACCCAGACGCGCCAGCTCCGCTGCGATACCGCTTTCGCCGGTCAGGATCTGATAGAAGTTCTTGAAGACCTTCGGCGGGATAGCAAACGGATGCTCAACACCGGAGAGCATCATGCCACGGTATGTACCGTCCTGAATCAACTGCCCCAGAGCAAACGCAGGCATGTGGGTCACGAAGTTACGCAGGATATCGGAAAACGCCTTGAACGGCTTCGCGATGCCCGGGATAACGTCAGGGGCGATCATGAACGCAGGCATATCCGCAGCACTGCCCAGCAGGTACGGGGTGCGCTCACCGTCCTTGTACGTGAAGATCACACGGCTACGGTTCTTCTTCAGCTCTTGCTGCAGTTCGATGTCTGACGTAATCTCTTTCGCGTCAGGCAGATCTCGCGCCATCGCATTCGCTGCACGTGCGGTCAGAGCGGTGCGGATCACCCAGCTTGTGTGGCCGATCATGTTGTCGAAGATGTTCGCGATCTCTTTGGAGCTACCCTGACGGTCGAGGATCGGGAGCTTGCCGACGTTCAGCAGGCCAACCTTACCGCGCACAGCAGTATCTTCAAATGCGTTTACTTCTTCCTCTACCCGCGTCCACGGCACATAGCCTGTGTTGGCCTTCCAGTTTTCTGCCGTAGCTTCATCGATACGACCGCAGGCGACCAAGAAGTCGATCAGCCCGTTGTTGTATCGGGTGAACATATCCAGAGCTTCGTTGATCTCCGGGTACATGTCGAGAGCTTCAAGACCAGCATCGATCTCAGCCTGCGAGGCACGGACGGTAACCATAGCTTCACGAAGCTGCTTCGCTGCTTTGAAGTTTTTCTTCTTCTCAGCAGTCTGCGCCTGCTTCTCAAGCTGCGCGTTGCGCTTGTTGATTTCGCTGGCGCGTTTAGCGATACCTGCGTTGTGCGCAACCTGCATGGCGAGATCAGCGGAACCGAGCTTTTTACCCAGTTTCTCGGTGATGATGTTGAAGACGTTCCGCATGTTGTCCTCGCTGTTTTGTACTTCAGCGAGACCGTCTTTACCGATAACAGGAACACCCTTGTCCAGCACCTCTTCAGCAAACGCGGAATGATCCTGCGACTGATCCACGAGTAGGTCAGCACGAACACGACCGTCAATGTAGCTCACTACCTTGTTGTTAAAAGCAGCATGGATCTTTTCATTAGCCGAGGCATCTTTGTCTACAACTTGACTGCGTAGATACGTACGGAGTGACGGATCGTTCTCTCCACGGTTGAAGAACTTGTTCAGGCCAAGGAAGCCTTTTGCCACGGTGTTTACGCCATCCGGCTGCGGGTTAGAGATACCCTTCATACGCTCGTTCAGCGCAGCAGCTCTTTCACCTTCCGGAGTCAGGTTGGTATAGGTAGGCGCGGCGGGAGCAGCGGCAGGAGCCGCAGGAGTAGTAGCCTCCGGCGCAACTTCAACCTTCGGGGTCTCTGTAGTTTCAGGAGCAGCTTCAGCCTTACCTTTACCACGGCGACGTGCAGCTTTGGATGCCGGTGCACGACGCTCAGTCGCCAGAATGCCTTCGTCGCTGGTAGGGTTGATCGGAGCAGGTTCGCCCGGTTCTGTCTTCGTTACTTTCTGGACAACCGGCTGCACGATGTCGCGCTTGAGATCGCTTGAAGCAACAGCTTTACCGTTGACGAAATCCATCACTGCGCCGGGGGTATCCGGAACGACGAACATCTTCGCGCCGTTCATCTGCTGACCGTAGTTATCCAGCAGGAACTTGTAGGACGACTTATCGACGTTGATGCATCCGAAGGAGTAACGAGAGTCTTCAGCACCTTCCTTCTGTAGTGCCGCGAGTCGCTGCTGCGCATCCTTCTCTTTAGTCCACACGGAATGGAACAGCGTGATGGAGTACTGCCCATCAATCGCCTTGTCGAGCACGAAGACCTTACCGAAGTCGTAGTGCCCTGCGGTTTTAGCTTCGCCACCACCCTTTGCCGCATCACGCAGACCGAGCGTAAACAACCCCGCCGGAGTAGTGCGGTTGGTGACCAGCGCATCGACGTTGCCTTTGTAGAAGTCACCCATCGCCTTACCGAGCAGGACTTTCTTATCCAGTACCGGTTTGCCGTCCGCAGTGAAGATCACCACGCGGGCGTTGGGTTTGTCGGTCAGCACGAACAGCTTGTTCTTCGCCTTCAGATCGGCTTGGATAGCCGGGAAGATCGTAGCGTATGCCTGCTGTGCGGCAGGGGATAGAGACGCACGAACGTCTGCGGGGACAGTTGCTTGTACCTGCTCGTAGCTGACAGTGGTCTTCGGAATCGCGACAGGGATCGGCGCACTCATGTAGTTCGGGTTCACGATCACGACCATCGCCATCACCGCAGCCTGAAGCTTTTTGATGATGTTGCGAATACCGCTGGCAATCGCCTGCTGCCCACGAACTGCATACTCGTAGATATCCTGACGTACCTGTGCAAGGAACCCCGGTGAGTTAACTGCTTCACCGTAATGCTCAGCCAGCGCCTCTTGTTCCTGCGGGGTGAGCTGTGCAACGGCAGGCGCGATTGCTTCAGCATCGATTACGGTCTTCTGAGCCGCACCGCCGGTCATGTCATCTATGTCAGCTTCTGCAACCGTACCGTCCATATCCTGCGCGGCTTTCAGGAAATTCTGAATTTCTTCACGTGAATATCCTGCGGCTACCAGACGCTTCGAAGCTTCATTACGGGTTATGCGTCCTTCAGCAGGCGCAGGAGCAGCCGGTGCTTCCACTGCCGGGGCAGCGGGAGCCGGTACAGCAGGTGCGGCCTCTCCCATAACAGGAGCAGGAGCAGCGGAAACAGGCTCGATAGGAGCAGGATTAACATCAGCAGGCGCATTTGCTCCCCCTGTTTGCGGTTCATTTGCAGCGGCTACATCTGTACCAACCTGATCAGGGGCGGTCTGGATATTTGCAGCGGGGCGGTTACGCGCCCCTTTAATGGTCTGAAAGATCTCCCACGCTGCACGAGTTTTATCCCCTGCTGCTGCGATACGTCGGTTGAGGTCGTTCGCCTCTTCAAGCGTCACCCTACCCTGTTGGACTAGCTGTTTGTATTCAGCCAGCAACATCTGACCTTCTTGGTCGAGTGCCTTACGCGCAGCTATTTGTTGCGTGATGTCGATTACTTCCGCAGTCGTATCCCCGGTCAGTGCAGCGGGCTGTACTCCTTCTCCAGCATCAGGGTATTCAGCAGCCCCTCCAGCAACATCCACTCCACCGGCTTGAGGTGCTTCAACTCCTCCGGCGGGTGCTTCTCCTCGTTGCTCAGCCACTGCAGGGCTAAGCTCACCTGCTGGTTCGACAGATTCAGTAGGTTGGATGACATCGGTTGCCTCCGGAGCTGCGGATGGGAGAGAATCCAAGAACGCACTCGCAGCAGCAATCTCTTCTTGAGTACGTGTTGGGCCGTTTGCGAAGTCTGTAACTTCTTCACGTACCTGCTCCAACTGCACTGGATCCTTAAGGTCTTTACCTTGAGTGATCTCAGCAAGCTTTTCTTCAGCCGTGGCTTTCGGGGCGCGAGGTGTACGCGCTGGCTCCAACACACCACCGCGTGGGCCAAACATCTCACCCTGCTGCGAGTACAGATTACGGGCGGTGTTGTAGATGGACTCCAGTGCGTCCTTAGTTTCCTGCGTCAGGTTCTTGTTGGTACGGGCGCGTTCAACGATCTGCTGCACTTCGTCGAGCTGCGTGAAGTCGGTCAGGTCTTTATCCACGAGCTGCTTGAAGAGGCCAGACTTCGGCGACAGGCCAGCGGTCTCCAGCATTGGTGCGGTGATCGTGGTCGGAAGATCGGTTTCTGCTGCACGTGCTTCAGGAGTACCCGGACGAGGCACTGCCTCAGCTTCCGTGATCGCGGCAATCTGCTTGGCGATCTGTTCACGCTCCGCGTTGAGTGCGCTTGCTTGTTTGACGGCTGCTGCCTGCTCTTCCGGGGTAGTAGCTGTAGAGTACTGTTCTTTCAGCCGGTCGATCTCGCGCATCAGGGTATCGTGACGCTCACGCAGGGCGGCAACCTGCTGTGGGATCTGCGCCTGCTCTGCTTCGGATGCGGCAACGTCCCGGGCAAACTGATTCTGGAATCCGGCATCCGCAAACATCTCGCGCTGCCCGCCAACATTCACGGCTACAGGTTGCTCTGGCGCAACCTCACCACCTTCGAGGGCCAGATCGGCCTGAACCGCATTCGGAAAGTTCTTTGTGCGCTCATCTTGAGCCGCATACTTTGCACGGGCTTCAGCTCTGTTCATCGCGTGTCCGGGTACAGCAAAGCCGCCACCGAGGATCGCGCCACCAAGGAAGTTGTCGAAGTATTCTTTCCGTGCTTGTTCGTCCGTGATATCGAGGCCAGCCTGCGCACGTTCCAGCACCTGCTGCGCAGCTTCGGTCAGACCTTCAGTACCCATAGACTTGAGCACCGCAGGGCCGTACGCCTTCACCGCATTCGCGGTAGTACCAACCACACCGTTACGCACGATGGCAGCAGCTTCTTCGCGTGAGAGGGTTTTACCCGCCTCTTTGAATATTCGCTGCATACCCGTAATCTGCCCCAGCGCAACGGCATCAAGCAGTGCCTGTGGGATAGCCGCACCGACTGCGGAAACCGCGTCTACGTCTTCGGGTTTTGTGCCGGATTCAATCTGACGGTTGATGTTGGAGCCGACGAACTGAGCAGCGGACGTACCGAACCGAGCCAGTGCAGCAGCACCAATACCAGCCACCGCAGCTTCAGGGGCGAGAAAGGCAGCGGCAGCACCAGCCGCCAGCGGTGCGCCCATATAGGCAAGGGATTGTCCTGCCAGACCCTTGACGTACTCCCACGGAGCCTCAGTGAGTTCTGGTTGCCGGTATATCTGCTCAGACTTCTTTTTGTACTCTTCAGCGGTGGCAGCAGAGCCTTCGATACCGAGAGGTACACCCAAAGCAGCAACGTCGCCCTTCAGACTTTCGAAGCCACCCTTCAGCCCAGCGAAAAAACCAGTCTGAGGTTTAGGCGCAGCTTCCTGCTCTGCCATACGTGCTTGAATTGCAGCGATGACCTGCTCACGGGTGGCTCCCTCCGGCCCATCGATGGAATACGTCTTCCCATCCGGCCCCTGAATGCTGTAGAGCGGCATTATCTGTCCTTGTTATTTGACCGAGAGCTGACCCCAACCAGCAGTCGCATTAGTTGTACCCAACATAAGACGCTCTGCTGCGGCGTTAAGTTGTTCCGGCGTAGCCATTGGCATCGATTGCTGCACGATCTTTAGCGCATCCTCACGGGTAAGGGCCTGCTTCGGAGCTTGCCGCGCTGCGTAGAAGTCCTGCATAGCCTGCGCAAACGACTTACCTGTACGCGCTGCAACAGCTTCGATAGCTTGAATCTCGGCGGGAGGGCGGGTATGAATCCACTGCTGCACCCCTGCGTTCAGGTTCGCGATCTCTTTCTGCGTCTGCGCGGAAAGCTGTGCTGTAGCCATCGAAGTGAGTGCCTGAACATCCTGCCCACGTACCGTTGCAGAGACCTGTGCACCAGCTTTGGCGAGCTCGTTCTTAGCCTTAGCCTTCTCTACCCCCGCATCGAACGCAGCTTTGCGGTCAGCTTCAAACTGTGCGATATCAGCACGAGCGCCGGTCTGTTTAGCCTGCTGGTCAGACATACGCAGGGCTTCCATACGTTCGTCGTATTTCTCAGATGCCGCGTCAAAATCTTTCACATCCTGCTTGTACGCACTCAGCGCCTTCATGCCGGATTCACCGAGAGCCTGAAACTCCTGACCGCGTCGTGCACCGAGCAAACCGAGGCCGAGGTTCATCAGCGCCGTACCCTTCGCTTCCTCTTTCTTCGTAGCAAGCTTACCCTTCTTGTCCTCGATACCTTTAATCATCTTGGAGTACATTTCCGGGTCAACACCTGCTTCACGCTCCGCTTCCTGACGAAGGCCGGTAATCGTTTTGCGATCCCGCTGCTCGTACGTCGGCATATCTTCGCCTTGGATCTTGATTGCGTCCTGATCAAACTTCGGTAGCGAGAATGCAGGCATCGAAGCGCGAGTAGAAACACCACCGGGGAACTGAACTCCCGACGGGGCAGCAGCCCCTGCTTTCGTCTTCTCGGCTTCCTGCTTCTTCATACCCGCTGCAACCCGCTCCCATTCTTTGGCCGGGAACTTATCCTGCTGCGGCATCGGGTAATTTTCTTTCCGTGCGCGATCCAGAAACTGAACGAGGGAGATCTCTTCGCCGGTCACCGGGTCGATGCGACGACCCTGCGGGGTAAACATGTTGGTGATGTAGTCCGAAGCAAAACGCGGCTTCTGTTCTGCCGGAGCCAGCTCCTCCCAGAGCTTACCGCCGTAGGTATCACCACCGTCTGCAAACGCAACGATGCCACCACCCGCGTAGCTACCGACGTTACCAGCAGGGAGAGCTTCCATGCCCGCGCTCGGCGGGCGTTGTTGCGGAAGTGCGGCTACACCAGCTTGCGCTTGAGGCGCGGCTTGCTGCATCTGAGGAGCTTGCGGAACAGCAGGGATGCCGAGAATGTCCTGAGCAACAGTAGTTGACGGCGGCTTTGCATCTTCCTGAGAGATGCGGTCGCGCATCATCCCGGCCATCACCGCCTTCTGCGGATCGACCAGCCCCATCTGTGCCATGTGCGCAAGCTGCTTCTTGCTGTACTTGATAGCGAGACTTTTGATTTCGTCGATACCCGGGATCATGATTCATCCTTGCTCATGTTGTACAAGGCCAGATTGGTCAGGCCACCGTCGGCGAAGAAGCCAGCTTGTTTTGCACCGATAGCCGTAGTGCCCAGACCAGCAGCGATAGCTAACGGAGACGGCGGGGCTTGATACATCGCCTGAGTCTGCTGCGCCAGTGGAAGGCCACGAAGCATGTCGGACATCCAGCCCAACTGCTGTTGCTGATACCCACGCTGGTTGAGGAAGTCCTGATACTGCTGCGTCAGGCGTTGTTGCTCCAGAGCCTGCTGCTGTTGGCCTGCGGACATCTGACCCTGCAGGATATCTTTCTGCTGGCCGAACTGCGCCTGACCCAATTGACCTAACTGACCAGCCAACTGCCCTGCTGTTCCCAGACCCTGAAGGCCGAGGTTCGCACCGAACTGCTGTGCCTGCTGCGCTTGCTGGAAGGCGTTCTGCATGCCCTGACCGTAGAGCTGGCTCTGCTGTGTAGCCAGATTGCGCTGACGCTCCGCTTCTTGGAGCCCGAAGCGTGAACCACCGAACGCACCTGACTGAACTGCACGAGCGGCGTTCTGCTGTCCTGAAATATCCGACTGGCGGCGCAACTCTTCTAGCTGAGGAGCCAATGCGTTCTGGATGTACGGCGACATGTACGCCCCGGTAGCGTACGGGTTGGTTGCCTGCGCGGCGTAATTCTGACCTGCCTGCAGTGCTTGGAGTCCTGCACCACCCGCGATGCGCGTACCCAGACCGAGCTGCTGCGATGGCTGCATGTTCTGCACACCTTGGAACGCCTGCTGCTGCATCGGGGTAAATCCAGCGATACGCTCACCACCATACGGCTGGTACGGGGCGTTTCCGATAGCTTCTGCTTTACCCAGCATCTTCTCGACGTACGGCTTAGCGTAGTCGGGGATAGACGTTTGGGTAACAGTCTGCTGTGATGGGGCAGAGCTACCGCCGCCACCGTAGATACGACCGCCGGGTTTCGCACGGGTAACGCTATCGCCGAGCGGCTCACCGAAAGCTTCGAGTTGTCTACGCGAGTAAGTCATCATGACCTCTACAAAATCTTGGTGAACAGTTTATCTGTCCACTTATACCCCAGATATTCAAACAAGCTGGAGTTGTCCATGTGAATTTTTGTGTGCATGATGATTCGGTTTACACCGATGCCCTTCAGCACTTCTTCAGCATACTTAAACAGCCGGAGGCCGACCCGACCCTTGCGGTATTCCTTGCGGATGAAGTAGATGTCTTCAAACGCGGTCTTGCATGTCATGTAGTGCAGGTGCGGTTGGATAATGAAGATCGCGTACCCGATCAAGTCATCGTCCGCCCGCACCGTAATACAACGGAGCATCCCGTTTTCTGCCAGCCTCTTATACGCATCGTAGTCAGGAGCCAGCGGAAAATCCTTGGTTACGCAGAGTTCTTCGTAGTGCAGTTCAAAGAGACCTTTCATCTCTTCAACAAATGCAAACGGATCACAATCTGCGTAGATAAGGGTTGTCATGCCGGTAGGTATTTATCTGCGTTGGTGTTAGCTGCTACCTTGTCTTTACCTACAGTTTTACGACGTGCCTTCTGCACTCGATCCATCATAGCGTAGAGCTTTCTCGCCCCCGCTTCGGTGCTTCCATTACCGATCTCCGACACAATACGTGCGGGGACTACAAACTCACCATCAGCAAGACGAGCAGGCTGCTTGTTGCCAATGACAGCAGGAATAGAATCAGATACTCCATCTCCCGGCCCTTTCAGCAGACGGCCACCATCCGAATAGCCACCGAGGCTAGAGAGACCACCAGCGGCGAACCTTGGCTCCCCACTAAACGCACCAACTCCAGCATCCACGGATGGGGCGATCACGTTGACCGCTTCGGGGCGCTGTACTGCAGGGTTTGCGTACAGCGGGGTATTGATATTTGCCTGCGGGTACATCAGGTTATCCCCCACAGCATTCTCTGCAGACATGGTCTCGACAGGGCCACCGATTGCCAGCGAGGTCAGCCCACCGGTAGCTTTGTATTCTGGGCCGGGGGCTTTATATGGAGTCAGCGGAGTCATCGTCTCAGTGAAGTATCGCTTCTCGGCACTGGAACCCGGCTGATCAGACCAGATCGGTGCGCCGGTATCAAACACGCCTTCGTTCACATCACGGCTGAATTCGTATGGACGGATCATGCCCTGATTCTTTTTCAACGCTGGAGCGTCCGGGGCCATAGCGCCGAGCAACGTAGACCCTGCGGCCATAGCTGAACCGGTGGGCATCGCGTTGTACACACTCTTCAGACCGTCCATACCGCTGGTGGCTTTCCCAAACCCGGCTTGTATCTTGTCCCACTGGGTCTGCGCCGGAGCGGCAATCGGAGTTTCAGCCGCAAGTTCAGCAGCGGACTTAATACCCTGCGTACCCGCAGTGGTGGGCACTCCCGCCAGAGAAGGAGCAGGAGTCGGAGTCGCCGGAATACCTGCCTGACCCAGACCTTGAGCCATACCAGCGACCTGATTGCTAACGAGGTTGTTAATGCCGGAGGTGGCGGCGTTGGTACCCGCTCTCTGCGCCGCGTTGAAGACTACATCCCCGGCGGTCATACCCATCGTCGGATTCGCAAAAAGACCTTGCTTAGCGATCTCGTTTGCCGCGCTTGGAGCAACGGTATTCGCAGCGGCGGCGGTACCCGCTTGAGCCAGACCACCGGCCAGACCTGCACCACCGTACGCGCCCATACCGGCCATCAGACCCTTCTTGAGGTCACCGGTAGCCAGAGCAGTGCCACCACCCACCAGCAGGCTCGACCCAAGTGCCCCAGCAGCGGCAGCAGATGCTCCTGATCCAAGGATGGCAGCACCAATCGGAGCACCAATGCCTGTAGCCATCAGCAGACCGCCAGCGATCATCGGGAGGATAGACGACAGGAAGCCCGCTTCAGGCAGGCCGGTTTCGGGGTTGATCGTGAGGGAGCCACCATGTGCACGGGCAAGGGCTTGCAGGCCACCTACCTCACGCGGGGTCATGTGTACCAACACGGAATCTTGCCCACGCCCAGCCGACTGTAAATGATGCGCTAAAGAATGAAGGCTCATTACGTTACTCCAAATATTCTGCTGCGGCCCGTAGAATTTCCGGGTTGTCTTTAAATAAACCTAAACCAAAATTGCAAGGTGAGCATAGCAACCCCCGCACCGCTTTCAGCCCTTCAGCATGGTTATGGTCTATGTACAAACGCTTACCGTTTTCATCGTAGTGAGGGGTTCCACATATTGCGCAAGCGTACCCCTGTTTTTCAAGAAGAGCTTCATATTCCGTAACGCTTAACCCATACCGAGCTACCACCCGTTTTGCGTTTTTGCTTCTACGATATTCCGGTGTGCCACCTTTATAACTTTTTTCATACCAACGGCGACTTGCCTCTTTTTCTTTTGCTGCAAATTCAGGATCTGTAGCCCGCCGAACTTTAGCGCGTTCCGCACGACGCTTGTCGTTGGCTTTGCGCTTTTCGGGGTCTTTGTAGGGCATCGGTACCTCATCCTGAAAATTTTGTCAAAGTTTATCATTCGGTCAGCCCACTGACAAACACAATCGAGCCGATTGCGGAAGGGGTGCTGGGCATAGCGAAGGGGCTGGTTTGCGCGGGGGAGGCTTCCATAAACACCCCCGGGCTCCCCCCGGCGGTAGCCGCTTGGTTGGTGGCCCAGTATAGTGAGATCTTATCGTTCGCAGGGGCTTTGAACGTGACGCTGGAATAAGCAACTGAGTATCCGTTTACAGAACCATGCTTAGAGGGTACGGTAAATTTACTTGTAGACCCGGCAACATCAAACCCGTCTACATGTAGCCACACAAATACATCGTGCGCCTGACTATCGGTATTAGCAAACTGTAAACTGTAATCAATCTTGTAGATGCCGGTCAGTTCAGTTGAAGCAGTACTGTCCAGATTTAGGGTGAACTGCACCCCGGAATCGAGCGTATCCCATTTCACAACCGTAGCTACGTTTGTACCTGTCGCGTATTGATTCGTGCTGTCCTGCGCAGCGATATGAGGGAAGCTCAGGTAGTACCCCCCACCAATACCCCCCAAAGCGGCGTTTACGTTATCGAGCGCCAGAAAATACTGCCGCATGATGTTGTTCAGCGTGTCCTGATACTGACGGTCATACTGAACCGGGGCGAACGGCAGGGCGGGAGCTTTAGTCCCGTCCAGCTTACCCTTGGCTGTGTTTTTATCTGCCATGTTTTACCTCCAATACTTCTCTTCATACTATATACGTCAACGTCTACCATCCGGACGGACATCAAGACGCGGCACACCAAGCTGCCATTGCGTACCCAACTGATCCGACTCGATCTTCAGCGCCAACTGCCTGCCGCGCACCCGTGTATACACAATCTCCGTAAACTCCTGCACCGTGTAGACGTTCCGGTTGATGTACGAGTTATCCGAGCGCACAGTCGGGCTGTTGCTCACTCCGTAGGGAGAGCCGGGATTCTGTCGTGGGCGCAGCGTCATCTGGATAGACGGATAGTTCGTCGTGCTTGCCGGATCTTGTGATGGGTTCAGCGAACCGTCGAACGTAACGTCAGGCAGCATACGCCACACAAACCCGTAGTTGTGCCCATCACCGATGTCGAAGTCCGAAGACTGCACGTAGCACGGGATCGGGCTTGGCGGGTTTGTAGTACCGTCATCGATTGCTGATTCGTGTTGCACAATAAGCCCGCCGTAGGTCGCCGCATTCGGGTAGTTACGGATACCGCTATCGATCCATGCCGTACGCGCCATGTTGCCGTAGTACCAGACACGATCCAGATAATTAAAGATGACGTATCTGTCGATCTCAGTATTTGGATTGCCTATAGTACCTGTACCGTTTGCACCGGTCTCTGACGGGTAGAACCACCAGATTTCGCTAAAGCCTTCATTAGTACCCGAGCACACCTGCGCTTCCTGATCCCGGTTGAAATCCTCGTAGACAAACGAACGCACAGCACAAGGCAGCGTCTCAACACGACCAGAGTACACGTAGAACTTGTCAGTGCCCATCCAGTAAACAACACCAGCCGCCGTAGACATTGCGTTCGGCGATACGATAGAAATGTTGTCTGCAAGCAGGGTAAAGCCGAAGACGTACGGCGGGCCAAGGTACTGCATCGAATACAAAGCCGTATCCGTCCAAATCAGGATTTCCTGTCGAGTTTGCAACGCAGCCACGATGTACGAACCGTGAGACAGGCGATAGCTACCCGCTTGGTTCAGTGCCGTAGGGGCCCAGTCAGTGTAGCTTTCCTGCGCCGTCCAGCGAACCAGCATTGGGTCTTGTGGAGTTGTGCCATACGCGCCGTAGTCATTACACCCGAAGGCAATAACGATACGCGAGGAGTCAGACACCATTACCTGATTCAACACCGAAGGTACGTCTACGCCAGAGACAAGCTGCCCCGGAGTACCAAATGCCGGAGTAGTACCCGCACCGGGAGTCCACAGATACAACGCACCACCACGCGGGGAGAACAGCAAGTCCTCACCAAAATTAGACTGGCTCCACAGGCGAAGCTGCTGTGTAATGCCACTAGTGTAGCCGGTGCCCCAACCGTGTGCCCACGGGTCGCCAGAAGAACCAGCGTTCCACGGCCCAGCGCCCCAACCAGTACCAGCAGTGGTGATGGCAGAACCGGTAGAGATTTGGTACTTTGCGGTTACTGCGCCGCCGCCGTTACCTACATCCGAAGAGTTTGCTGTTACAGCAGCCGTGATGGTGTACACAGTACCGCTAATAAAGCTAGTGATCTGGTACTCTTGGTTCAGCACCGTTGCGGTAATATCGCCGCCAAGCGAATTAGCGCCGGAATACGTGACAAAGTCGCCTGCCTGATAAGAGCCTACAGAAGCGTCAGTAACCGTGATGACGTTAGACCCCGCAGTGGCCGCGAAGGTAGCTGTGTTTGTCGTAGTAGTACGAAGTGGTGTGATGTCGTTATAACCGCCGCCGTATTCGACGTAGAACTTAAGGTTGGTACCGACACCCATCAGGTTGTAACCCTTGAGCGTCACCCAATTCCACAGCGAACGGCACACACCCAAAAACGTGTTGTAAGACAGCGCAGCCCAGCCCCCGATCTTCTCAGGGTAGCCAGAACGAAATCGCACCTTGTCGCAATCGTACCAACCGCCTTCGTTAGAAAGCGTCGTGCCCTCGCGGTTCACACCGGGGCGAAACTGTAGTTTCTGTAGCGGCATAGTTCTTTACCGTTTGCGAAATTTAAGGGCGGTGTAGTTTACTGCGGTCGTGTAGGACACCGGCGCATCTGCCGCGTTGACGTTTACCTGCATCCCGTACGAGCTGTACCACCACGATGTCCAGTTCAGCAGCGATGGCGCACCGAGATTACTAACTAAAGCAGACCCGTCTCCACCATTCCGCAGGATAATATCAATGTCCCCAACAGCCATGCTGTCACCTACTGACACTGTCGGCTTCGCGGAGATCAACCCCCATGTGCCCGGTAGGACAAGAAAAATAGGCCATGAGCCGGCATCGGTATTATTGCGCGTCCACGTCATCTCAACCGTGCGTACATTCGTGATGGGGGTATTGAGTTGATAAACCCCGGTAGAGCAGTTGCTGCCAGACGGGGCGAACTGTGTAGGGCCAAACAGCGCAGATACGGTGGTGCCGTTGACCAATACTTCTTGTATGTTGGGGTTGGTATCCGCAGCAATAACGAGCACCGTAGAAGTCG
>JACCDH010002982.1_pt1 | contig 40088 bp, 40 predicted proteins | sample 7442481 | NCBI WGS metagenome assembly JACCDH01 (sample SAMN15323433, study PRJNA562643) | freshwater metagenome | isolation source: river surface water | place: USA:Blue River Watershed | collected 2017-08-15 | reverse complement strand
CGGAAATTTTACCTCAAAAAGTAGCCGATTGCATGGCTTTAAATTACCCTAAATCAAAATTGGATGTAATTTTTATTACGGATGGCAGTACAGATGGAAGTGATGTTGTATTGAAAAAATATCCTCAAGTGCACGTATTACATCAACCTGAACGTAATGGAAAAGCCGCTGCTGAGAATAGAGCAATAGCTCATGTTAAAGCGCAGTTTGTTGTATTCTGTGATGCGAATACCTCTTTGTGTTCTGATGCCATCAAACAAATGGTTAAACATTTTGCAGATGAAAAAGTTGGGGCAGTTTCGGGTGAAAAACGAGTAGCTGGCGAAACAAATAACGCATCATCTGCCGGTGAGGGATTGTATTGGAAATACGAATCATGGTTGAAAAAGCAAGACAGTGATTTACATACAACTGCCGGAGCTGCAGGCGAGTTAATAGCTTTTAGAAAGTCATGCTTTACTCCCTTAGAAAATGATACCATTCTGGATGATTTTGTTGCAAGTATGCGTATTGCTATCAATGGATTTAAGGTGGTATACGAACCAAATGCTTATGCTCAAGAAACAGCCAGTGCTTCTGTAGCGGAGGAAACTAAACGTAAGATTAGAATTGCGGCAGGTGCTTGGCAAGCGTTGTTTCGATTACCCAAGGCTTTAAATCCCTTTCATGATGCGCTTTTGGTCTTTATCTATTTTTCACACAAAGTAATGCGTTGGAGTTTGGCTCCTCTGGCTTTAATGGCGCTTATCCCAACCGGATTACTTTTGCACTTATACGTTAGTGGTTGGTTCTCTTTGTTGTGGATTTTTCAATTGGCGTTCTATTTCTTAGCATCTCTGGGGAAGGTATTAGAACATAAGCACGTTCGTATAAAACTATTTTTTATCCCATACTACTTTGTGGTTACCAATTATTGCATGATAGCAGGCTTCGTGAGATTTATGCGTGGAAAGCAAAGTGTGATGTGGGAAAAAGCGGTGAGAGGTTAGATGTTGCCATCCTTCGCCCTCATTAACTCGAGCTTCGGTTGGTGATAGAGGATGGAAGATATAGGTTGGAAGTTAGATTTAAGAAACGAGAACTAAAAAACACGAACTAAAAGCTAAAAATTAAAAACATGAACAAGATAGAACACATTGGAATAGCCATTAAAAGTGCTGAGGTATCGGTGCCATTATTTAATAAGTTATACAATACAGAGCCATACAAAACGGAGGTGGTGGAAAGTGAACATGTGAAGACTATTTTCTATCAAGTTGGTCCGAATAAAATGGAGTTATTGGAAGCTACTTCTCCCGAAAGTCCAATTGCAAAGTTTATTGAAAAAAAAGGAGAGGGTATACATCACATTGCCTATGATGTTACGGATATTTATGCCGAAATGGAGCGTTTAAAGGCGGAGGGATTTCAGTTTATTAACGAGCAGCCTAAACATGGTGCCGACAACAAGTTAATTGCTTTTCTTCATCCCAAATCAACCAACGGTGTGTTAATTGAATTGTGCCAAGAAAGAGGCTAGGTATATATTAAACTTATACAGCGGTAAATTCATCGAGTTAGGATGTCAAATGTCTATCTTCGCACGGCAAATTTTTTACTGAATTGAATTTACAGCAATTGCTTGGGGCCTATACCCAAAGCGAAAAATACATACAATTAGCTACTGCATTAAATAAAGCCGGACATGAGGTTACGCACCTTAAAGGGTTGGTTGGCTCTGTTGATGCGGTTTTGGCTGCATCATATTACACGCAGCACCAACGTTCGCAACTTTTTGTGTTCAATAACCAAGAAGATGCACGTTATTTCTATGCCGATTTAGAGAATTTATTGGAGGGGAAAACTATTCTTTACTTGCCTCCGTCTTATCGAAAGTCTTTCACTATTCATCAGTCGGATAGTACGCAGGTTTTAGAACGAGCCGAAGTGCTTAATCGCTTAAATCAACATAGTTCTACGGGTGAGTTAATTGTTACTACAGCAGAGGCATTAGCCGAGTTGGTTATCAATGAAAATGAACTTACCCAAAATACCTATGAACTCAAAGTGGGTAGTGCCTTCGATTTGGAGTTTTTTGTGGAGTTTCTTACCGAACACCATTTTGAACGAGCAGATTTTGTGTATGAAGCCGGTCAATTTAGTATACGTGGTGGTATCGTTGATGTGTTCTCATTCAGTAACGATCAGCCATACCGTATCGAACTAAATGGGGAGGAGATTGAAAGTATTCGAACGTTTGACCCAAATACTCAATTGTCGGTAAAAAAAGTCGATCGTTTTTTTATCATTCCTAATGTGCAGAAAGAATCGGGGAATAAGCAGCGAAATAGCTTTTTCTCCTACTTGCAACCGGATACCATTGTATGGTTGTACGATGCTAATTTTAGTGAGCAACAAATTGAGTTGGGTTGGGAGAAAGCATTAACTATTCATGCCCAACATAAACCTGAACCCGGTGATGAACCACTGGAGTCTGTAGACCATCTTTTTGATACGCCTCAGCAAATTATGAGTGCGATTAAAAAGCACCAGGTAGTGGAGTTTGGTACACGAACCAAATACAAAGCGAACAATATCATTTCTTTCGAGATTAGCCCGCAGCCTTTGTTTCATAAGAATTTCAAAATGCTCATCGAGAATTTGAAACAGAATCAAAGTAATCAACTCTCAAATGTTATTTTTAGTGATAGCAGTCGTCAAATTGAGCGCTTGTATACCATTTTCGATGACTTGGATAATGAAGTAAAGTTTGATCCCATTTATCATGCTCTAGCCAAAGGGTTTATCGATTATGATTTGAAGTTAGCTTGCTATACCGAGCATCAGATTTTTGATCGGTTCTATAGAGGTAAAGTTCGAAATAGTTATAGCAAGAGTCGTATCATTACGTTAAAAGAATTACGTGATTTAAAACCCGGTGATTTTGTAACTCACATCGATCACGGTATTGGAAAGTTTGCCGGATTAGAGAAGATAGAGATTAATGGTCGTATACAAGAAGCGGTTCGATTAATATACCGCGATAATGATTTGTTGTATGTGAGCATTAACTCACTGCACAAAATTAGTAAGTATGTAGGGAAGGATGGCAATGAACCACGCGTGCACAAGTTGGGAAGTGATGTGTGGGAAAAGGTGAAGAATAACACCAAGAAGAAAGTAAAAGACATTGCTCGCGATTTAATAAAACTGTATGCAGCGCGCAAGGCACAATCAGGTCATGCATTTACTCCCGATAATTACATGCAAGTGGAGCTGGAAGCTAGTTTTATGTATGAGGATACTCCTGACCAAAGTAAAGCCACAGCCGATGTGAAGAAGGACATGGAGAGCCCGCATCCAATGGATAGATTAGTGTGTGGTGATGTGGGTTTTGGTAAAACGGAGGTGGCCATTCGTGCGGCATTTAAAGCTGTTTGCGATAGTAAACAAGTAGCCGTTTTGGTTCCTACAACTATTTTAGCTAATCAACATTACCGCACATTTAAAGAGCGTTTAAAAGGCTTTCCTTGCAACATTGATTATGTGAATCGTTTCCGTTCGGCAGCTGAACAAAAAGAGGTGATGAAGAGGGTAAGTGAGGGTAAGATTGATATTTTAATTGGAACGCATAAGTTACTGAGTAAAGAAATTAAGTTTAAAAATTTAGGCTTAATGATTATTGATGAAGAGCAAAAGTTTGGTGTAGCAGCGAAAGAGAAATTGAAGGCGTTTAGAGTGAATGTTGATTCCCTTACGTTAACAGCAACACCAATTCCTCGTACACTTCATTTTTCACTCATGGGGGCCCGCGATTTATCGGTTATCAATACACCTCCTGCTAATCGCCAACCGGTTACTACAGAACTTCACAGTTATAATGATGACTTAGTGAAGGAAGTAATTATGGCGGAGATTGAACGTGGCGGACAAGTGTTTTTTGTGCATCATCGTGTAAAAGATATTTATGATTTAGCAGAACGTATCATGCGCATTTGTCCGGGAGTAAAAGTTGGTGTGGCGCATGGACAATTAGAAGGTGATAAACTGGAAGATGTAATGCTTAAGTTTATTGAAGGTGATTATGATGTGTTGTTGGCTACTACCATTATTGAAAGTGGATTGGATATTAGTAATGCCAATACCATCATCATCAATAATGCGCACATGTTTGGTTTAAGTGATTTACACCAGATGCGTGGTCGTGTTGGACGTAGTAACAAAAAAGCATTTTGTTATTTAATGGTTCCAAGCATGCATACGTTAACGAATGACGCTCGTAGGCGATTACAAGCCATTGAAGAGTTTAGCGATTTAGGCTCCGGATTTAATGTGGCTATGCGCGATTTGGATATACGTGGTGCAGGTAATTTATTGGGTGGCGAGCAAAGCGGTTTTATTGCAGAAATCGGATTTGAGATGTACAATAAAATATTGGATGAAGCCATCCAAGAATTAAAAGAAGATGAGTTTGCGGAACTGTTTAAGGAGGAACAACTGCATAAAATTGAAGCTAAAGATTGTACTATAGAAACAGACTTGGAAGCATTAATTCCTGACGATTATGTGAGGAATATAGCTGAGCGTTTGAGCTTGTATAATGAACTTTCATCGCTAACTTCTGATGAGCAATTGGAGCAGTTTGCGGTTCAGTTAAAAGACAGATTCGGTGAACTGCCAACACAAGTGTGGGACTTAATTGAGATGATTAAGTTGCGTGAAATTGCTAAGCAACTTGGGTTTGAAAAAATTGTAATGAAGAATAGTTCATTTGCGGCTTATTTCCCTGATGAGAAAAAGCAGGCCTATTACCAAAGTGAGCTATTTAGTAAAATTTTGGCTTTTGTTCAACGAAATGCGCAACGTTGTAAACTGAAACAAACTCCTAAAAGTCTAATACTTGGCGTGCAACACATTGCCGGAATAGCTCATGCCAAGAAACTTTTGCTAGATATTAGTGATCATATCTCCTAAATAATTGGATATTCCTAATATTATGTTCATTTAATGATATAAAACATAAATTCTTTGAAGACCAATAGGATATCGTACCTTGGTTGACTTAAATACTAAAAATAATACATGGGAAGATCATCAGAAACATTCAGCAAAAAAGAAAACGAACGTAAAAAGCAGAAGAAACGTAAGGATAAACTCGAGCGTAAAGAAGAGCGCAAGGCTAATTCAGATAAAGGCAAGTCGTTTGAAGATATGCTGGCTTATGTTGATGAACATGGAAATTTAACTACTACTCCTCCCGATCCTAAAAAGAAAATTCAAATAAGAGAAGAGGATATTAAAATTAGTGTAGCACGTGAGGTACCCGTAGTAGAGGATGTAAACAGAACCGGAACAGTTACCTTTTTTAATGATAACAAAGGATACGGATTTATAAAGGATGCAGTAAGTGGAGTTGGTATATTTGTGCATATCAATGCGGCAAACTTTCCAATTAAAGAAGGTAATAAAGTGGCATTTCAAACCGAGGATAGTCCGAGAGGATTACAAGCGGTGAACGTAACACTTCAACCATAACAAAAAAGGACTTCACATGAAGTCCTTTTTTGTTTAACACTCTATATCGATTACTCTTCGTTCACTTCTTGCTTCTGCTATAAATGGCATAACAGCCTTATGTAATGGATGATTGGCATAGAAGTTCAAGGCCTCTTTATTCTCAAATTCGCTATATAAAACAACATCTGCACTTTCCGGTGAGTGTAAAAAGTCGAAGCCGACTTCAAGCTTCAAACACCCTTCTATTTTACCATTCAGGTCTTCTAATTTTTGTTTGATTGCTGTGGCATTAGCTTCCTTATTCATGCCATTAGCCTCTTCTTTTAGTTTCCAAAAAACAATGTGCTTTACCATATTAATGTAGTTTAATTATTCCTAGCCAATCAAGTACTGTACTCCTCGATATACCTGCCGGATTGATACCCGGTTCTCCTTCCGGTATAGCCATATGTAAATCCTTGTAATAAGTTACCCATGCAGGAAAAAACTGCTGAGTAAATGGATGCTTAAAGGTCATTGGTTCTAATACAAACAATGGCTGATTATGGTTTGCTGCTTTAAATGCATCATAAATCAATTCGCTGCAATAGTATTTTTTATTGTTGTATAAAAAGGGTTCGTCATACGGAGTTCCCTCTTGTGCCAATGCGAAGGCTAATGCCGAATCTAGTAAGGATTGATACGCAGGTTTTAAACGAGCCCAATAAATAGGATTTGGAGTGCGTGCGAAGAATTTAGCAATGGGCGTGAGTTGAACTTGCTTGCCAATAGCTTCGATAATATATAAGCTATCGTGCCTTTCTACCACCAATCCGATGTGCGAAAATTTTAAGCCGTCTTTGCCATAAGTAACTGCTTCAATAGCCTCACAAAGAGGTCCGCAATCTAAGTTTTGAAACAGTAAATCGCCCGGTTTAATAGTGTTTTGAGCGATACTTGAGCCAAGTATCAATAAGCCGAAAACTAAAAGTAATATGCGATTCATCATACCAAAATTAGCGAATTAAGTTTCGTGTGTAAACTTTTGTTTAATTAATGGATAGGTGAACACGCTGATTAAAATGATTGCTGCACCAACATAAAATCCCGCACTCATGTATTCGGTATCACCAAACAACAATAAGGAGAATACAATGCCATACACCGGCTCTAAATTGTTTGTAATAATTACTGTAAGCGGACTGAAATGCTTCAGGATTTCAATGCTCCATGTAAAGGCAATAATGGTACAAACGATACTTAAAATAAGCAGATAAATGGTGTCGCTCAAACCAACGTTTGGAATGCTAAATCCTCCTGGTTCGGCAATTAGTTTGTAGCCTGAAATAAAAACCAATGCTCCTATGAATTCATACAAGGTTATTTTGTAGGCACCATGCGTTTGAATCAATTTACCATTATATACTCCAAAAAAAGCAGCAGTTAGTGCTGCAAAAATTCCATAAATAATTCCGAGTAAATGTCCGGTTTCAAATTTAAAAATGATACCTAATCCTACCACCAAAACAATTCCATAAATGAAATCACCCCAGAAAAATTTCTTGTTCAATAATAGAGGTTGCATAAAGCTGGCAAATAGGGTAAGTGTGCTAAATCCGGCCATGGCAACGCTTACATTACTAATCTTTATTGCATGGTAGAAAAGGTACCAATGTAAACCTACAATAGCACCAATGACAGCCATGTGAAAAATCGCTCCTGCGCTGGCTTTAAAGCCTTGCTTTTTCACCATCATAAAAAGCACTAACCCTACAATAGAAATAGCTAATCGGTACCAAACCAAGTCAAGTGCACCAAACGAAATAAGTTTTCCTAAAATGGGAGTAAATCCCCAGAAAAGAATGATGATGTGTAACTGAACAAGTTTTCCGAATTGCATTATTTGGGAGAGGCTTTTGCCATAAAAATGGCAATCGTCATGAATAAAACATTAGGTATCCAAACGGCTATTGCTGGAGGCAATACGTTAGTCATACCAAGTGTGTTGAAAATTTGAATAACTAACAAGAAGGTAAATGTTAAGAAAATACCAATACCCAGTGCTAGACCTGTTCCTCCTCTGCTTTTTCTGGATGAAATAGCAACAGCTAACAAGGTTAATACGAAAAACGAAAATGGGTTGGCAATGCGCTTGTACAGCTCTACATAGTATTTGCTAATATTCGCGGAGCCTTTTTCTTTTTCTCTTCTAATGTATTCGTTCAACTCCGGATTTGTCATAGAGGACACAAATTGCGATTTGATGATAAACTCATCCGGTTTAATTTTAAGAGTGGTATCTAGTTCTCTACCCTTATCTACATATTCATGCCCGTTTTTGAATATCCTACGTTGGAAAAACTCCATGCGCCAATTCTGCTTCTCTCTATTCCATGCCAAACGGTTGGCAAAAATACGTTGAGTAACTTTATTGTTTTCAAATCGTTCAATAGAGGCATTAAATCCGGTACTATCTAAATAGTTGAACGACTCTAAATGCAGAATAGTTCCCGGTTCAATCACATAACTGATGTTATTGCTTTGTGTGGTTTTGCGTTCACGTATCCATTCCTCTTCAAACACATACCTCTTCTTGTCGCAAATTGGAATGATAATGGTGTTTAGATATAAAAACGTTGCAGCTAAAATTGAAGCAGCAATGAAGTAAGGTTGTAAGAATCTTCTGTAATTAATGCCACTGTTTAAAATTGCAATGATTTCGCTGTTTTGTGCCAGCTTACTATTGAAAAACATAGCACTTAGGAAAACGAAAATCGGACTAAACATTCCTAAAATATAAGGAATGAAATAGATATAGTATTCAAATACGATAACGTAGAGAGAAGGTTTACGTTTTAAGAAGTCATCAATTTTTTCGCTGATATCAATAAATACAGAAATCAACGCAAACAGCCCCAAGGTGAAGATGAACGTCACCAGGAACTTTTTGATGATATATCTGTCGATTGTTTTCATTACGGATACCAAACTTGGATGCAAGTATACAGTACTAAATTGGTTTTTGTGGTATGCTTACAAACGCACGGTAATGCGCTCCAATGTTTTGGTTTTCCAAGCACTAAAATCACCTGCTATAATGTGCTTACGCGCCTCTTTCACCAACCATAAATAAAACATCAAGTTTTGTCTACTGGCAATTTGTGCTCCTAAGTTTTCTCCGGTATGAATCAAATGGCGCAAGTACGCTTTGCTATATTCAGGAGTGAATTCTTCATCCAATGATGAATAATCAAATTGCCACTTCTGATTTTTGATGTTTATCACGCCTTGAGAGGTAAATAAAAATCCATGACGAGCGTTGCGGGTTGGCATCACACAATCAAGCATATCAATGCCCAATGCAATCGATTCTAAAATGTTGGCTGGTGTTCCAACACCCATTAAATAGCGCGGTTTATCTTTAGGTAAAATACTGCAAACTAAATCCGTCATTTCGTACATGTCTTCTGCAGGTTCTCCCACACTTAATCCACCAATGGCATTTCCGGCAGCGCCTTGTGCAGCTATATATTCAGCCGATTGAGTTCTTAAGTCTTTGTAAACACTTCCTTGAACGATGGGAAAAAGGTTTTGCTCCACACCATACAACTCTTCCGTTTCATTAAATCTATTGATGCAACGTGTTAACCAACGATGAGTCATGTGCATCGATTTTTTAGCGTAATCGTATTCGCAAGGATATGGAGTACATTCATCAAATGCCATAATGATATCAGCGCCAATAGTACGTTGAATATCTATGGCTCGCTCGGGTGAGAAGAAGTGTTTACTTCCGTCTAAATGCGATTTAAATTCAACCCCTTCCTCATTAATTTTACGAATGTCATTTAACGAGAATACCTGAAATCCTCCACTATCAGTAAGCATTGGTCTGTCCCAATTAATAAACTGGTGAATGCCACCTGCTTTGTTAATTACTTCAAGTCCCGGACGCAAATAAACATGATATGTGTTTGCCAGAATAATCTGCGCGTTGATGTCGTTTTTTAGTTGTTGTTGCGACACATTTTTTACCGTGGCTTGCGTGCCTACAGGCATAAAAATGGGGGTTTCAATCGGGCCTCTTCCGGTTTCAATCACTCCTGCGCGGGCGTTCGAGTGGGTATCGGTTTGTTGTAAAGTAAACTTCATGAATAATCTAACAGATATGTTTAGCCTTCGAAATGGAAAGAGATTTGAATTAGTTGTGGACTCAACCCATTTAACACATTGGTGTAAATGTAGCCATCTTTATAGAGTGCACTACCAAGTGTATTACAAAATTTTATCTCAGGCGAAAATTTGAAATACTCAAAATACATGTCTAAACCAAAGCCTAGTTCGTATCCAAATGTAACGGGTACCAATGATACCACTGGTTTAGTAATGCTACGTTCTTGCTTAACTGTCGATCCTAAATCATAACTGCCACGACCTCCTCCCATGATGTAAACACGTACGTTTTTTCTTCGGTCTGATTTGAATTTTACTTGCAATGATGCATCGCAATAAGCTGATTCGATAGAGGTGGTTTTCTTCGAGTTTTCGAACTCATAATTCAGGTCACGCTGCACAAAGTTAATCACCGGAAAGAGTAATCGGATATCCCAATTGTTACCCAAATGTAAATTGGTAATCGCACCTAAACCAATTCCCGGAACTCCACTCGATGTAATGTTTTTAACCGTGTCTTGAGAAGTCATTGATGAGTTTCTATCAATGCGTACCCTGCTCATATTTGTGCTAACCGTAAAGCCAAAATGCAGCGGTTTTAAATCGTACTGCTCCATGTTGGCTTGTGCAAACAAACCAACACTAACCATCATACATAAAACGGTTAAACTTATTTTATGGCGGTGTAAAGCGTACAAATACCGAATGTTAATGGTTGAATTTTGATGTTCGTGTAGCCTGCGTTTTTCAAATATGCAGCAAATTGCTCTCCTTCAGGAAAGTGTTGAACAGATTCAGGTAAATAAGTGTAAGCTGTTTTACTTTTACTAATTAAGCCTCCCCAACCCGGTAAAATGTATTTAAAGTAAAAATTGTATAGCTGTTTAAATGGAAACGATTTTGGCTTACTAAATTCCAATACCGCTAATTTTCCTCCTTTGCGGGTTACTCGGTACATTTGATTGATACCTTGTTGTAAAAATTCGAAGTTGCGCACTCCAAATGCAACGGTAATAGCATCGAATTTATTGTCTTCAAATGGTAAGTTAGCCGAATCGGCCTGTATTAGCGTGATTTTTTCAACCAATTTTTTATCTGAAATTTTTACTCTTCCCACATTCAACATTTGGTTACTGATATCAACACCGGTAACATGTGTAGGGTTAAGTTTTAAGGCAGCAATAGCTAAGTCTGCTGTGCCTGTGGCTACATCTAAAATGTGTTGAGGATTTACCTCTTGCAGCGATTTAATGGCCTTTTTTCTCCAACTCTGATCAATGCCCATGGAAAGCAGGCGATTCAATAAATCATAACGAGGTGCAATACTATCGAACATTTGTTCAACTTGCTCACGTTTACTTGATTGTGCGTCTTTATATGGTTTAACTTCTATCAAAATCGTAAAAAATTGTGTGCGAAAATAAGCTATTCCATTTAGGTTGTTAGCTTTGCAGGTAAATTACATGGAAATTAAACAAGTTAAGTTCGTAAAAAGTTCGGCCGATTTGGCGGGCTGCCCACCGGCTAGTATGCCTGAGTATGTGTTTACCGGTCGGAGTAACGTGGGTAAATCATCGCTTATCAATATGTTGGTGAATCGTAATGAGTTGGCCAGAACCTCTTCCAACCCCGGTAAAACCATCACCATAAACCATTATTCCATAAACGATAAATGGTACTTGGTTGATTTGCCCGGCTATGGTTATGCACGAAGAAGTAAAACGCTGCGTACCAAATGGGAGCAAGCTATGGAAGAGTATATTAAAGGAAGAGATAGTTTGCAATTGGTTTTTGTATTGGTTGACAGTAGAATTGATCCTCAGGATAGCGATATTAGCTTTATTAATAATTTGGCAGAGTGGGGCATTCCATGTGCTGTTGTTTTCACCAAAACAGATAAAAACAAACAATCTGAAACTGCCAAAAATATCAATAAGTTTAAAGAAGAATTGTTGAAAGATTGGGAGGAGTTACCTCTTATGTTTCAAACCTCTTCGCTTAAAAAGCGTGGTAGGGAAGAGTTGCTCAATTTTATAGAAGAGTGTAATCAAAATTACTCATCAGAAAAATAGGTCGGCAGCAATGCCATCTGCCAATAGTCTTCCTTTTCGTGTCAGCACAAAGTGAGAAGGGGAGTTGGTCATTAATTCGTTTGTTAAGTAGGGTTGAATGCGCGACTTTAAGGTGGTTGCTGCATCAACACCAAATCGTGTTTCTATTTCACTCCATTGGCATCCCCATTGGGTTCTTAAACCGGTCATCAAATACTCGTTAAGTTGATTCTCCGGAGTTAAATTTTCTACTTCAAGAGCCAGTTTTCCTTGCTTAAGTGCATGCATATATTGGTTATTATTCGCTACGTTCCAGCTTCTTTGGGTACCATTAAAACTGTGTGCAGATGGCCCAATTCCCAGATAAGGTTTGTTTCTCCAATAGTTGGTGTTGTGTACTGCATATTGTTTGTTGCGTGCAAAGTTACTGATCTCGTACTGCTCAAATCCATGCTCCTCTAAAAAGGATAGCATATATTCAAATTGTTGTGCAGCCTTCTCTTCATCCAACGCAGGTTGTTTGCCTACCTCAATATGATGATGTAAGGCTGTTTTGGGCTCGGCAGTTAAGCAATAAGCAGAAACATGATGTAAATTTAGGGCTACTATTTTTTCTAAGTTAAACTTCCAGTGTTCATGTGTGAGTGTAGGTCCTCCATAAATCAAATCAACCGTAATTTTATCAAATCCGGTATCTTGAATAAGTTTAATCGATTGCTCGGCATCATTCGCTTGATGTGCCCTGTTCATCCATACTAAGTCCTCATCAAAAAAACTTTGCACGCCCATGCTAAATCGGTTGATTGGGGTTTGCTTGTAAAACTGAAGTTTTTCCAACGTAACATCATCCGGATTCGCCTCCAATGTCACTTCCGCATGTTGATCTAAACTAAAGTGTTTGTGCACGGCATTGAAAAGGTCGCTCAATTCTTGGTTGCTCAGTAAGCTCGGTGTTCCACCTCCGAAGTAAATACTGCTCAATGGAGTTTGAGGTAGTTCATGCTTGCGCATTTCTAGCTCCGTAATCATACTTTTTACCAACTCAGCTTTATTTTTTAATTGTGTGCTGAAGTGGAAATTGCAATAATGACATGCTTGCTTGCAAAAAGGAATATGAAAATATAAGGAAGCCAATGTGTTTCGTTATTACCGAATATTAATTGTTTATTTGAACAGTGCCACAAAGGTATTTTAAAATACTTGTATTGTCTATGCTCTTGCAGAGTTCCTCTGCGTGGTCTCAGCGTGTATATCAGTTTAAATGTGCACTTGTTGATTCTCCAACAATAACACTCCCGACTAATTTTTATACAGAGAAAAATGCGATGGATTCGCTTACATGCATGCAAAAAGCTCAAGAGCGAATCTTGTTCTTATCGGCTAATGCATTTTTGTTAAGTCATGTTCAATCTGTTCAGTTCGTTGATTCAATATGTCGAGTTAACATCAAAGCAGGAGATTCATTTCGTTGGATTTCTCTTTCAAAAGGTAATGTCCCGGAAGATGTGTTAACTGCAGCCGGTTGGCGAGAACACTTGTTTTATGGCACGGCATTCAATCACCAACAATATGTAAATCGGGTAAGCAAAATGCTCAAGTATTTGGAGCAAAACGGCTACCCATTTGCGCAACTGAGGCTAGATAGCATATCCGTTCAAGAGAATAAAATAGCAGCACAATTAATGTTGGATAAAGGTGATCTGATTCGGTTTGATACAGTTGAAATTATTGGTGATGCTAATGTAAAAAGTTGGTTTATTGGTAAGTATTTAGGAATAAAAAAAGATGCTCCTTACAATGAAGAATTAATTCTTAGTGCTGCAAATAGACTCAGTCAGTTGTCGTTTGTGCAATCTAATCGTGCACCGTTTGTATACTTTTTATCATCAACTGCAAGGCCGGTAGTTTATCTTACCAATAAAAAAAGTAGCAGTTTCGATGGAATCATAGGATTTGCTCCGGCTAGCAATAATAACAGCAATAAATTGCTTATTACGGGCGAGGTAAATGTGAAGTTGCAAAATCTGTTTGCCACGGGAAAAGCATTCGATTTATCCTATCGCAGTTTTTTGAACTCATCTCAAGAGTTGCGCTTAAAAACGCAGTGGCCTTACATTTTTAGAAGTAATGTTGGGGTTGATTATGAGTTGAATTTTGTGAAGTTCGATAGCACATTTATCGATGTTCGTCATGATATAGGATTACAGTATCGTTTTGTAGGTAGTGATTACGTGAAGGTGTTTTATGGTTATCAAACTACCTCGTTGTTGCAAGTAGATACTAATGTGGTGAAGCTTACCAAAGCATTGCCTGCCGCGAATGATCTAATAAATCAATCATATGGTTTAGGAGGTAAGATTACCCGTTATGATTATCTGTACAACCCACGGAAGGGGTATGGTTTTGAGATTACCGCTGCAGTTGGCACGAAACGCATTATCAGAAATACTCAAGTAGATGCCATCAAGTTTGCACAACCCGATGGAAGTAGCAAAAGTTTGTTCGATACGATTTCACTTACCTCCGTTCAATACCGATTTTATTTTAGAGGTGATGTGTTTATTCCATTAGCCTCAAGAGCAACGGTTAGAATTGAAGCTAATTGTGGACACTTACAAGCGCAACAAGTGTTTTTTAGTGAGTTATTCAGAATTGGTGGAATACGAACATTAAAAGGTTTTGATGAACAAGCTATATTTGCCTCTTCATACGCTATAGCAAATGCAGAGGTTAGGTATTTGCTCCAGCAAAATAGTAATGCACTCTTGTTTTGGAATGGAGCTTGGTATACGAATAAACTTCTTCCTCAAAACAATACCGATAAGCCTTATGGTTTTGGTGCAGGATTAAATTTTGAAACCGGAGCAGGAATCTTTTCTTTGTATTATGCAGTGGGTAAGCAATTCAATAACCCAATAGCGTTTGAAAAAGCTAAAATACATTTTGGTTTCGTAAACTATTTTTAAATGAACTTACGTTTCGTTGTATGCTTAATTTTATTTGGTTTGATAGCATCAAACAGCACACTTCGCGCGCAAGAAAGTTTCCAAGAAATTAACCAAGATAGCTTTTACTTTTCAGCCGATTCACTTCAAACAGATTCTTTAAAAGCAGATTCGCTGCTCTCGTTAAACAATAACCATTCTGGTAAATATTCACTCTTAGATAGCATAAGTAATGACACCATCTTGAGTCGTATCTTCAAGGGATATGCAGGTATTCAAAATCCTTATTTCGAGAAGAAACAAATCCGTAAAAATCTTCCAACAGTTAAAGAAGTCAAACTTCGCTTAACCAGGTCAAATCAATGGAAGTTTTGGGTAGCGGTTTTCATCCTTGCATACATAGCCTTTGTTCGAATTTCCAATTCGAACAACTTTAGGGTGTTTATGCTCTCTGTTTTCAACTTAAAATTAAGTAGAAAAATATGGGAAGACCAACGCTCGTTTTTTGGTTTCGTGATTCTGCAGTTATTCGCTATTTACTTGTTTATAGCAGCCATGTTTATAAACAACTATATGGAACTTAAATCTCTCCGATATGCAGACTCATACCTCATGCAGTTTTTGTTTATTGTATTAATCCTATTTGCTGTATATGTAGGGAAGTTTTTTATTCATGCTTTCTTTGGCGTGTTGTTTAAAATGCAAAATTTGGCTGTAGGATTTGTGAGTAATACCATTTCGGTAAATAATTTTGTGGCACTAATTATCTTTCCTTTTCTAGTGTTCAGTATATACGCGGCCAATGGTGTATTGGCCCAGGTACTGGCTCAAACCATTATTGTTATCTTCTTTTTAAGTATACTTTACCGTGTGGTGCGCATTGTGCTTTTGAGTAATAGTTTTTTCAGTTTCCCAACATTTTATTTATTTCTGTATCTTTGCGCCCTTGAGGTAGCCCCTTGGTTCATTATTGTTAAATTTCTAAACAATTATAACAGTTGAAAAACGCAAAAATAAAAAGCATAATCATCTCTCAACCGAAACCGGAATCGGAGAAGTCTCCCTATTTTGAGTTGGCTAAGCGCCTTGGTTTAAAGATGGATTTCAGGCCTTTTATCACAGTTTCCCCAATTGGTCACAAAGAGTTTAAAACACAAAAGGTAAACATTGCCGACCATACCGCTATCATTTTAAATTCACGCAATTCTGTTGATCATTTCTTCAGAATGTGTACTGAATTGAAAATTGAAATGCCGCCTGAGACGAAATATTTTTGCGTAAACGATAGCATCGCCAATTACCTTTCTAAATATATTCAAGTGCGTAAACGCAAGGTATTTACAGGTAAGTCAACGGAAACAGAATTACTTAACGTAATCAAAAATCATCCGGAAGAAAATTACTTGTTTCCTTGCAGTGACTGGCGCAAGCCCGATATCGAGAAGTTTATGAAGAAGAATAAGTTTAAGTACAAAGAGGCTTTCTTCTATAGAATAGTTTCTTCCGACTTAAGCGACTTAACAAACGTGAATTACGACATTATCTGCTTTTTTAGTCCCGCTGATATCCGTTCGCTGTTCGAGAACTTCCCTAATTTTAAACAAAACAGCACGTTAATAGCTGCCTGGGGCGCTACTACCGTGAAGGCCATAACTGATGCTAGTTTAAAAGTAAATATTATGGCACCAAGTCCCGAGTCTCCAAGTATGATTATGGCCTTGGATAAATTCATTGAAACCCACAACAAAGGGGTGAAATAAAAGAAGCGGTACTTAGTGCCGCTTTTTTTTTGCATGCATTGCTTTTCTAGGAAAAATTGATTAGTATTGTTAATCAAAATAAGAAACGTTCGGCAATAGCATGAAGAAAATAGTACTTGGACTTTTAATGTTAACCGGTTTTGGTGCTGCTTATGCGCAACAAGATCCCCAGTTAACGCAGTTTTTCAGAAATAAACTGAACTACAACTCTGCTTACGCAGGTTCAAACGAAGATAAAATATGTGCTTCGTTGGTATACCGCTCGCAATGGTTAGGTTTTGGCTCTAATACCAAAGGTTTAACCCCTGAAACGTTTATTGGTGGTATCCATGGTTCGCTTTTCAAAAATCGCCTGGGCTTAGGCTTGAATATTAATTCGGATAAGCAAGGTTTTGAAAGTACACTTGTTCCAACGTTCTCTATCGCTTGGCACCAACCACTATCTAATGGCCACAAAATTTCAGGTGGTATTGGTGTTGGTTTGTTGCAAAAAACATTAGATGGCGGGAAGTTAAAAGCTCAACAACCGGGTGATAACCTTATTCCAACAGCATCTGTTAGTGGTAATGCAGTTGATTTTAACTTTGGTTTGTACTATCGTATGCCAACATTGGCTATTTTCCGTGATGTGTATTTTGGTTTATCTTCGACCCACTTAAATACGGCAGCGGTTAACTATGGCCCAATCAAATACAACGCAGCACGTCACTACTACTTAATGATGGGTGGTGTTTATGATATGGGAACATTTACCATCGAGCCAAATATTTTCGTAAAAAATGCGGTAAAAACATCGTTCGATATCAATGTAATGTCTACCATCAACGGTAAATATTTAGGTGGTTTAACTTATCGTAACATTGATGCGATTGCTATTCTTGCCGGTATGAACATTGGTTCATCAAGCAACAATGAAGAGGCAACCAGTATTATGGCATCATACGATTTAACTACAAGTAAGTTATCGCAGTTCAGTAACGGTACCTTCGAAATTGGTATTCGTCACTGTTTCGGATTTAAAATTGAGCGTACTCCACCGCCAATCCGTCCGATTTATACCCCAAGATTTTTATAGTGATTAACAATATTTTAAGAGTTCATTTCGTTAAACTTCTAAAAAAATAAGGCTTCTGCTTGCGTTTTTTAACTAAATGCATAATTTTGCCTTATTCAAACTAACTATATCATTCCAAAATGAAAAACATCAAATGGTTTATGTGTGCCCTCATGGTTGCGACTTTATTTGGTTGCGGCATGAACAATGATAGGGGCGAATTGACCGGTGTTCCTGGAAGAAGAACATGGTTTCATCCACAACCTTACGGTACAATTTACGTGCCATCAGGTTCGATTCACGTGGGTGCAAACGAGCAGGATATTCCTATGGCGCAAATTGCTCCCAATAGGCAAATCACAATCACTGCTTTTTATATGGATGAAACGGAAATCACCAACAATGAGTACCGTCAGTTCGTATATTGGGTTCAAGATTCCTTGTTCCGTAACAAATTGGCTGAAACAAATCCGGAGAAATATTTCCATCCGTTACCGGAAGGAGAAGAGGATGAATCTATGCGTGGTTTGAATTGGGATGAGAAAATTGATGATGAAGACGTTAAAGCGAGTGAGGATATTAAAAACTTCTTCTACAATCAAGCAGAAACTTACTATCGCGTGAAGCAAATTGACGTGCGTAAATTGATTTATGTATATGATTTCATCGATCAGCGCGCTGCTGCACAAGTGAAACGCCAAAATTGGAAAAATGTAAGTCGTGCTGATTTCAAAAAGAGAAGAGAAGTGGAAATCTATCCTGATACGTTAGTTTTTATACGTGATTATACCTATTCATATAATGAGCCAATGACTCAAGTTTACTTCTGGCATCCGAAATATGATGATTATCCTGTTGTTGGTGTAAACTGGAAACAAGCTAACGCTTTCTGTGATTGGAGAACTAAATACTTAAATTCATTCTATTCTGATATCTTGGAAAACACAGTTACAGATTTCCGTTTACCAACAGAATACGAGTGGGAATATGCAGCTCGCGGAGGTCGTGATCAAACGATGTATCCTTGGGGTGGTCCATATATCCGTAACGCTAAAGGTTGCGCCCTTGCTAACTTTAAGCCGGGTCGTGGTGAGTACAGCTCTGACGGTGGTGTATATCCGATCCGTGTAGCTTCTTACTTCCCTAACGATTTTGGTTTGTATGATATGGCCGGCAACTTAGCAGAGTGGACAAGCACTGCATATGCCGAGAGCGGAAACATGTTTACACATGATCTCAACCCGGACTATCAATATGATGCTAAAGACACTGATCCTGAAACGTTAAAACGTAAAACCATCAGAGGAGGTTCTTGGAAAGATGTAGCATATTTCGTACAAAACGGTTCACGTTCTTATGAGTACCAAGATAGCTGTAACTCATATGTTGGTTTCCGTTGCGTAATGAGCTACATCGGACGTTCAAATCGTGATAAACAATAATTGAAAACACACACAACAACTAATAATTAAAAATTAACCCTTTTAAATTTAAAAACATGTCAAGTTCAAACAGTTTCTTCGAAAGCATGGCTTTCAAAAAAGCAATGGCTAAAGTTTACGGTATCGGTGCTGCGGTGGTAATCGTGGGTGCGTTATTTAAAATCCTTCACTGGAAAGGTGCCGATGTCATGCTTATGGTTGGTTTGTTAACTGAAGCTTTCCTATTTACAATTTCTGCGTTTGAACCATTACATAAAGAAACTGATTGGACACTTGTTTACCCAGAGTTAGCAGGTCTTGAGCCTAAAGAGAAAAGTGGTAAAAAAGGTACTGTTTCTCAACAATTAGATCAAATGTTAGAAGAAGCTAAAGTTGGTCCTGAGTTAATCCAAAGCTTAGGTAACGGTTTAAAGAGCTTAAGCGAAAACGTTACTAACTTAAAAGATTTATCATCTGCTGCAATCGCAACTGACGAGTATACCAAAAATGTTCAAACAGCTGCTGCTTCAGTAAGTGGCATGAGTAGTTCATATGCTAAAGCTGTTGATGCTATCGGTGGTTTAGTAACTGCATCAGAAGGCTCTAAAGAATACGGTGTTCAAATTGAGCGCATGACTAAAAACTTATCTTCATTAAATGCAGTTTACGAACTTGAAATTAGCGAGTCGAACAACCACTTGAAATCAATTAACGAGTTCGTTGGTAATTTATCTAAGGTGGTAAACAATTTAGCTGATACTCAATCTGAAACTGAAAACTTTAGAAAAGAGATGGGCAAATTGTCGACTAACTTAACAGCGTTGAACAATGTTTATGGTAACATGCTTGCTGCTATGAACGTTAATCGCGCTTCAAACTAATTTTAAAATAAGAACTTAATTTCCGGACATTTAATTAGGAGAATTAACGATGGCAGATAGCAAAGCATCACCGAGGCAGAAGATGATTAACATGATGTATCTCGTGTTAACAGCGCTTTTAGCGTTAAACGTTTCTGCTGAGATCCTGAAAGCTTTCCACTTAGTGGAAGCGAGTATGGAGCGTGCAGGTGAGAACATAGATATAAAGAATCAGGAGACCTTTAAGGCAATCCAAAAATACAAAGCAGACCACCCTACAGATCCAATTGCGCTTGATGCAGAGAAAAACTCGAAACAAGCCATGCAAATTTCGGCAGATGCGGTTAAATACTTCCAAGAAATTAAGGAGGATTTGATTGCTAAAACCGGAGGATACAAAGAAGATACCAATGGAGACGGAAAGCAAGAGGACGAAGAAATCGTAGGTTCATCAAACGTTGAAGTTCATGCTAACATCATGATCGTTCAAGGTAAAGGAACTGAGATCAAGAATAAAATCAACGAAATCCGTCAGCAACTGCTTAACTGCCTTCCTAAAGAGAAGCAAGGTGAAGTTAAGTCAGATTTGTACACACCTGATCCACCAGAGCATGAAGGAGCTAAAATTACTTGGGAGTCAGAAATGTTTGAACACCCTCCTTTGGCTGCGGTAAATACGTTATTGACGAAAATTCAAAATGATATTAAGAACACTGAAGCTCAAGTTTTAAACTATTGGAAATCTAACTTAACCGGTGACGTTATCGTTATCGATAATTTCGAAGCTCAAATTATTCCAACAAACGGTACATATATTTCTCAAGGAAGTAAGTTCGCTGCCGATATTTTCTTGGCTGCAGCTTCTTCTAAAACAGATGCTACCGTAACTGTAGGTGGTTCAGCAGTAAAAGTAGAAAATGGTATCGGTAAATATGAAGTTTCTGCTTCAGGTGAGGGCGAAAAGAAATTCAAAGCGGTGATCACCACCAAGCGTGCTTCAGGTAAAGTAGAATCATACGAGAAAGAATTCTCTTATACGGTTGTTAAACCTTTGGCGGTTATTTCAGCAACAAAAATGAATGTGGTTTACATCGGTTTAGATAATCCAATTTCAGTTTCTGTTCCTGGTTATGCTGCATCAGAGGTTATGCCGGTAGTAGAACCATCAAATGGTGGAACTTTACGCAAAGATCCTGCAACCGGACAATACTTATTAAAAGTTACTGGTACTGCTTCGAAAATTAAAATCATTTGTTCTGTAAAAGATAAAGGTTCTAATGCAACCAAGAAAATGGGTGAAGCTGAGTATCGCGTGCGTAAAGTGCCTGATCCGCAACCGGCATTAGGAACTTTAACTATGAGTGGTGGACAACCGTTAGCGATTTTGAAATCACAAACCGTAGTTAGAGCTGCAATGAATGGTTTTGCCTTTGAAGGTGTAAACTATATTCCTTACGAGTTCCAATTCCTAATGATTCCAAAGCGTGGTGGTCAGCCTTACTTTGAACAAGGTAAAGGTCAAGCATTATCAGCGGGTATGATGGCTGCAATTAACCGTGCAGTAAAAGGCGATAAAATTATGTTTACGTCAATAAAAGTTAAAGGTCCTGATGGAAACCGTCAATTACCTTCACCACTTGTATTTGACGTGCAATAAAAGTTAATATGAAGAAGTTAGTATTTTTTGTAGCGGTATTATTCAGTGCTCTTGGTTCATTAGCCCAAGGAGTGTATGATGATTTCATCTATACTCGTCAGGCAGTAACTGAGCGTAAGGTTGTTGATTGGCCTTATTTAAGAGAAGCTGATGTATTATGGGCTAAACGTATTTGGCGCGTGATTGATGTACGTCAAAAACAAAATCAACCCATGAATTGGCCTAAAAATCCATTAAACATTATTGTTTACAATGCGATTTTATCGGGCAAATTAACTGCTTACGAGAATGACTCATTAACTAGTTTCCGTAGTCCCGAAGCTTTCAGAACTTACATGGCAGAACGCAAACCGGTTACTAGTTTGATTGATCCGAATGGTGATCCTGAAGATCCATTGAACATTCGTATTGATAGTATCGATGTAATTTTAAAACCATCTGATATTAAGAAATACAAGATTGTAGAAGATTGGATTTTCGATAAGAAAGAATCAAGAATGTATGTGCGTATCATCGCTATCGCTCCAATAGTCGCTCCTCAAAAAGAAGGTGTAGAAATTGGTGAGGTAGAGTGGGCTTGGTTGAAATACCACAAAGATGTAAGCGATGCTGACGTTTCGGACGTAAGAAGTATTTTGGTGAACATGGAAGTGTTCAATCGCATAAACGATGCGGCTCGTTTAACATACGATGATTGGTTTGAGCAACGTTTATTTACCAGCTACATTGTAAAAGAAGCAAACCCTTACGACTTACCAATTAATGCGTTTGCCGATTTCAAGGATAATGGTGAAGCAGCTTTATTAGAAGCCGATCGAATCAAGAATGAGTTGTTCGAAAAAGAACACGATTTGTGGGAGTACTAATTCTTAAAATATCGAAAGCCCCGAGTGAAACTCGGGGCTTTTTTATTGCTTGTTTTTCGTGTCGATAATTATAGTTACCGGTCCATCATTCAGCAGTTCTACTTTCATGTCTGCTCCAAATTCTCCAGTTTCAACAGGCAATGTTGTTGCTTGCCTGAGCAATTCAAGAAAGCGATTGTATTGGCTTTTGGCTTTATCCGGTGGACTGGCTGCCATATAACTTGGTCGATTCCCTTTTTTTGTACTTGCATGCAGGGTAAATTGACTTACAATAAGCAAACTACCTTGAATGTCGTTACAACTTAAATTCATTATACCGTTTGTGTCGTTGAAAATACGCAGGTTAATGATTTTTTGGATAAGCCAATGGTAATCATCATCCGACTCTTCTGCCTCGAAGCCAACAAGAACAAGTAACCCTTGATTAATTTTTCCAATAACTTGTTGATTTACGGTAACAGATGCCTGACTTACACGTTGAATAACCGCCTTCATTAATCGTACAAATCTTGTTTAGTTAAAATTTTAACATAACTCTCGTAGCGTTCTACGCTTATCGCCCCTTGTTCAACAGCCTCTTTTATCGCGCAGTTCGGCTCATTTAAATGTTTGCAGTTGTTAAATCTGCATTGATTTAGGTAAGCCCTAAACTCTTTAAAATAATGCGAGATTTCTCGTTCATCGAAATCAACAATACCGAATTCTTTTATACCCGGTGTATCTATAATGTCGCCACCAAAACTTAGGTTAAACATTTCAGCAAAGGTGGTAGTGTGTTTCCCTTTTTGTGAAAAATCAGAGATATCACCTGTTTTTAGGTTTAATCCGGGCGATATTGTGTTGAGTAAAGATGATTTTCCAACACCTGAGTGTCCGGAAACAAGTGTGGTTTTATCTTTTAGTAAATTAATTAGTTTATCAGTGTTGAATCCTGTCGATGCTGATGTTGCAAAACAAGTATATCCAACACTTTCATAAAGACTTTGAATGTCATGAAGTAATTCTTTAAGAGGGCCATGGTATAAATCGGCTTTGTTCACCACGATAGTAGTTGGAATATGATAGGCTTCGGCTGTCATCAAAAAGCGATCAATAAATCCTAACGAAGTTTGTGGTTGGATGAGCGAAACTACTAACAATGCCTGGTCTATATTGCTGGCTATGATGTGAGTTTGTTTAGATAGGTTACTCGATTTGCGAATAATATAGTTTTTGCGTTCATGAATTTGAGTAATCACCCCAGTATCACGATTCTCTTCCAGCACTATTTCTACATGATCACCAACAGCAATTGGATTGGTATGTTTAATGCCCTCTAGCCTGAATTTTCCTTTGATTCTACATTTTACAATAGCTTCAGAAGTTCTAACTTCATACCAACTTCCGGTAGATTTGATAACTGTGCCTAACATATTATAAAATCCATTTAGGAAGCAGAAATCCAAATCCTGCAGCTAACACACCAAAAAGTAAACTCGAAAATGTATAGATAAATGCCATGAAATAGCGTTCTGCTTTTAACAGGTAAAGCGTTTCGAGAGAGAAGCTGCTAAACGTGGTAAATCCACCTAAGATGCCCGTGATAACGAAAAGTTGAAGGGTATCATGTATTTCTGCTTTTACTAATAATGCGGCACAAATTCCAATAGCTAAACACCCAAGCACGTTAACAATAAACGTGTGAGTGGGGAAGGTGTCTAACTGTTCAGGTTTCAATCCTAATCCCATCAGATAACGAAGAGAGGCTCCTATGCCTCCTCCAATGGCAACTTGCAATAAAGCTTTCACGCTGTAAATATAGTACTAATTCGGAGTTGTAAGTTAGCTATAGTTCTTACCACACATTTCATTTCTTTTGCCGATAAAATGGTTTAATTTGCGCCACCTTAAACAATAATCATATGTTAAATATAGTTCTATTCGGCCCTCCGGGTGCAGGTAAAGGTACACAGTCGGCAAAATTGATTGAAAAGTACGGATTAGTTCATTTATCAACCGGAGATATTTTTAGAGCCAATATAAAAGGTGGAACAGAGTTAGGAAACTTAGCGAAGAGCTACATCGACAAAGGACAATTAGTGCCTGATGAGGTTACCATTGGAATGCTGGCTAGTGAGGTAAACAATAATCCTCAAGCTAAAGGATTTATTTTTGATGGTTTCCCACGCACACAAGCACAAGCAGGAGCCTTAGATAAATTGTTGGCTGATAAAGGAACTTCTATTACCATGATGTTGGCATTAGAAGTAGAGGAAGAAGAACTTCGCAAACGCTTGTTGCTTCGAGGTAAAGACAGTGGTCGTGCCGATGATCAAAACCCTGAGGTAATTCAAAACCGTATTAATGTATACAACGCAGAGACCATGCCGGTGAAAGACTTTTACTTAGCGCAAGGCAAGTACAAAGGCATAAACGGTATTGGCGAGATTGATTTTATTTTTGATGAATTGTGTGCTGCGATTAATGCAGTTAACGCATAATAACGTATAAATTTCCTCCATGGCTGATTCTAATTTTGTTGATTATGTGAAGATTTGTTGTCGCTCCGGAAAGGGCGGTGACGGGTGCATGCATTTGCATCGTGATAAAAAAACGGCTATGGGTGGACCAGATGGTGGTGATGGTGGTCGTGGAGGAAATATTGTAGTTAGAGGCAATGCCCAAATGTGGACATTACTTCACCTAAAATACCGTAAACACGTAATTGCTGAGGCAGGCGGTAACGGACAAAGCGCATTACGTGCCGGTAAAGATGGACAAGATGATATTTTAGAGGTGCCTCTCGGAACAGTTGCTAAGGACGCAGAAACAGGCGAGATATTGTTTGAAATTACACAAGATGGGCAAACAGAGATTTTACTAAAAGGTGGAAGAGGAGGTTTGGGTAATGCCCATTTTAAAACAAGTACGAATCAAACACCTCGATATGCTATTCCAGGTGAGGCAGGTAAAGAAGAGTGGAAAATTTTAGAACTAAAAGTTTTAGCTGACATCGGTTTAGTTGGTTTTCCTAATGCGGGTAAATCAACATTGTTAAGTGTTTTAACCGCTGCAAAACCTGAAATTGCAGATTATCCTTTTACCACCTTGGTTCCAAACTTAGGAATCGTGGAATACCGTGATTATAAGAGTTTCGTAATGGCCGATATTCCCGGTATCATCGAGGGTGCTCATGAAGGAAAAGGTTTAGGCTTGCGTTTTCTTCGTCATATTGAAAGAAATGCTACGCTCTTGTTTATGATACCTGCCGATAGTAAAGACATCAAAGCAGAGTATAAAATTTTGTTGAACGAATTGAAAAAGTACAACAAGGAATTAAGTAGCAAAAAGCGTTTGTTAGCTATCACCAAGTGTGATATGCTTGATGAAGAGTTAATGGCCGAGATGAAGAAAGAATTGCCACGTGTGCCTCATATTTTCATCAGTTCTGCAACGGGCTTCAACATCACCCAGCTTAAAGATAAGTTGTGGATGATGATTAATGACGAAGATTAACGTTAAGAAAGTTTCTCAAATCGTTTGAGTTCGAAGATGGTAATCTCAGGCATAATACCAACACGCCCCGGATATCCTAAGAAACCAAATCCACGATTCACATATAAACGAGTTCCATTTACTTCATACAAGCCGGCCCAGTGCGGGTAAATATATTGTGACGGACTCCATTTTATATTTCCGAATTCAATCCCAAACTGCATACCATGTGTGTGCCCACTGAATGTTACATCAATGTCCGTATGTTGTTTACTAATAATATCATCAAAGTGACTAGGGTCGTGTGAGAGTAAAAGTTTTACAGGAACATCAGGCATGTTTTGTTTAGCTTTTTCAATATCACCAAATTTTTGAAAACGGCCTTTGTTTCCCCAATTTTCTACGCCAATCAAGCCAATACGTTGTCCCTGTTTGTCGAGCGTTACATGTTCATTTCGTAACAAATGCCAGCCCATATCTCCATGTAGTTTTGCTAGGTTATCCAGGTTTTTTTGTTTGGCTTCGGCATTTTCCCATTTAATATAATCACCATAATCGTGATTGCCATAAATACTGTAAACACCCATGGGAGCAGTAATGCCCCTAAACATATCTGCGTAGGTATACGCTTCTTTAGTTTCGTTGTTTACTAAATCGCCCGTGAAAAAGATTAAGTCAGGTTTTTCTCCCAACAGCATTTTTACACCATTGTATACTGCATCTTCGTTCAATAAACTACCGGTATGGATATCGCTTAATTGCGCAACTTTTAATCCCTCAAAAGCAGAAGGGAGATTTTTGATATAAAGTGGTACGCGATGAATTCTATAATCGTAAGCTCCTTTAAAAATTCCTTTGCTAAGCATAATAAATGGAACTGCTGCAGTAAGTGTGCCTGCTTGTGCTAAAAACTCACTACGCGAAATGCGATTGCTGTCCTTGTTATCCTCTTCATGGCTGGGGACAGTCTCCGTCTTTCTTACTTTTCTATAGCTCCAAACAATTAATCTTCTGATATCATCAATCAATACAAAAATGAAAAGAATGAATTTACTTAGATATAGAATAAAGATGCTTGCCGATAGGTATACGCGAAAATGAACGTTAGTTTCCAAGGCGAGTATAAGGTTATTGGCGACCAACAAACCAATGCAGATAACAGGGATTGCCCACCAAAGGAATTTGGCAATACGTTGTGTTTTAGCTGAACGTTTTTTAATAAGTATTTTAAAACCATGGTAGGTATATAGGTCGATAAGTAGAATAATTCCGACCATATATAGAAAGAGTTTTATTTTAAATTCCTGCATTATTTATGTGTTATTTGCATTTAACAAAGGTAATTGAACTAAAATGATTTGTTATCCTAACGCGAAAATCAACTTGGGTTTGCATGTAGTGAATAAACGCGAAGATGGTTTTCATAATATAGAAACGGTTTTTTATCCGGTTGGTTTAACGGATGTGTTGGAATGTGTGGAGAACAAGTCGTATGCCAATCATGAATCGTGCTTGTTTGTTGGACATGGACTGCCAATTAGTGGTAACAATGACACGAATTTGGTTGTTAAGGCATATCGAATGTTAGCTGCCGATCATGAGCTACCTCCTGTCATTGTACACCTAAATAAACTAATTCCCATGGGTGCGGGGTTGGGGGGAGGCAGTAGTGATGCAGCATTCATGCTCACTTTGCTTAATCAAGAATTCAACTTAGGTTTAAGTAAAGATGTACTTAAAAACTATGCTTCTAGGTTGGGGAGTGATTGTGCTTTTTTTATCGAAAACCAATCTGCTTATGTTTTTGGTAAAGGACACGAGTTGGAGCCTATCCATTTTTCGTTAAAAGGATATTACCTAGTGCTTGTCAATGATGGATCTCACAGCAATACCGCGATGGCATACAAATATGCAAAGCGCAGAGAAAAGTTTGATCCTAACTACACGTTAAGACATATTTTACAGCAACCTATTTCAACCTGGAAGCATGATTTGAAAAATGATTTTGAGGATTCGGTCTTTCAGGCATTACCTCAATTGGCTCAAATCAAAAGTTGGCTTTACGAGCAAGGTGCCTTGTATGCTTCTATGAGTGGAAGCGGGGCTACAATGTTCGGAATATTTAAAAACAAACCATATCTAACCGGTAAATGGAAAGAGCAGGTGGTGTTTGAAGCCGAGTTAACAACATAAAAAAAGCTGTGTATTCACACAGCTTTTTTTATGAGGAATATTGATGTTCCTATTTAGAAACTACAAACTTAATAGTTGATTCTCCTGTAGGGCCGGATAATTTAACGAAGTAAATACCATTGTTCAATGATTTGGTATCGATGGTGTGAGATTTGATTTGACCTGAAATGGTTTGAACAGATAGCACCCTTCCGGTAATATCACTAACACTCATTTGGTAGTTTTCGTTGTTGCTTAAGTTTGCTTTGATGGTTAACTCATCTACAGCAGGGTTTGGATATGCTTCTGCCTCCAAATTAGCTAAACTGGCATTAAATAATCCGGTTGTAGTTGCTTGCTTCGGTACTTGGTATCTAAGTTCATCTTGAGTTTTATCATCGTTAGGCATCATGGTAGCTTCCGCTAAGAAATACTTTCCATTTTCATGCACCCAAATAAAACTTACGTTGTCTTGGTTTGATGGTAAATCGAAAGGAAGACTTGATAACGGAATGGTAAACCAAATCGGAATAATTTTATTTTTGCCTTCAATTTTAAAATCTACGTTAACCGTGTTTTTGAAACGAAGAGATGGATAAGTTCCGGTTGGAGTAGTTAATGTACCCCAACCATCACATAAGTTATACAGTTTAATCGTAAACGTAATTCTAATCGAATCAGCAAGGCTAGATAATCCGAGCACACCTGCCGGTAAAACTTGTACCGATTTAAACGTATCTCTCACCTGCATCATGTATGTTGCAGGGAAGGTGAGTGATTTTAAACGAATAAATTGGTCACCACCGGTAAATGCTGCCATCGGATTCGGTAAAACCGTTTCCATTAACGAATTGGTAAGGTTGATGAATTGCGTATTTTGTACATCACCGTCTACCAATACATGGGTAATATTAGATGGTGCAGGAACAGGAGAGTTATTCGGACTCAAAAAGTAGCACATGCCTACCTCATCTTTCTTGGCATTGGCAATGTTCCAAGTTCTTGATGAACCTGACTCTAGGTATAAGCCGGAGGTTGCATCAGTAGTGTCGTATCCGTAGTAAATCGTATCTCCAACCTGAGCGAAGTCGGATTGTGTTACTGTAATCTGTGCAGATGATGAGATAGCTGATCCAATCAGTACTCCGAAAACCAGTAGTTGTTTTTTCATGAAGTTGTAGTGTTTAAATAAATAAGGCATAACAAAAATAGCTTATTTGTTATGCCTTACAGTATTAAAATGTAAAAAAGTGCTTAAGCTTTTCTGGCGTTCAATTTATGTTTAATAAACTCTACTAAAATGGGTACCAATGATATTCCGATAATCGCAAATACCACCAATTCAAAGTTTTTCTTCACCCACTCAATATTTCCAAACATATATCCTGCCATGGTTAACATAGTTACCCATACAATAGCTCCTGTTATGCAGTAAGTAATATACTTACGGTAAGTCATGCTGCCAACACCGGCAACAAAAGGAGCAAATGTTCTTACAATTGGCACAAATCGCGCAATGATGATTGTTCTGGCACCATGCTTTTCATAGAAGGTGTGTGTTTTTTCTAAGTAGTCTTTTCGAATGGTAAAAATGCCAAAAAGCTTAGCACCTTCGCCTTTTTTAGCCAAATATCTTCCTATGAAATAATTGGTATTATCACCTGCAAGCGCAGCACAAACCAATAATAAAATAATAAACACCACATTTAGGTTATTGGCTTCATTGGCTGCTAAAGCTCCGGCAGCAAAAAGCAACGAGTCGCCCGGTAAAAAAGGAGTAACTACTAATCCAGTCTCTGCAAAAACAATCAGGAATAATAGCAGATAAACTAGCATACCATATGCCTGTACAAAATCTTGCAGGTGTTGGTTGATGTGCAGTACAAAATCGATTATTTCTTTCATAAAATTCTAATTGCTGCAATGTTACACATTATTGTTAATTTTGTTCGTGCTCAAAAAAATAATAACCTTCTGTTTACTTCTTGCAATTGCCTTAACGGTAGTGCAAACGTCATCGTGCAAAGCGCATAAGCCACGCGGTAAAAAAGGCTGTAATTGTTCGTTTTAATGAGTAAGCCTCTTATTAGTTTAATTACGGTGTGTTTCAATGCCGAATCGCTCTTGTTTGAAACACTAAGCAGTGCCATCAATCAAACATATAAGCATATTGAGTTAGTTATTGTAGATGGTGGAAGTAAAGATAAAACCGTAGAGGTGGCTAAGCAGTTTCAACCTTATATTGGAACATTAATATCCGAGAAAGATAAAGGGATATATGATGCCATGAATAAGGGAATTAATGCGGCAAAAGGGGAGTGGATTTACTTCTTAAACGCAGGTGACTCGTTTTACTCTAATACCATTTTAGAGGAGATATTCGATAACACATCACTAGAAGGTGTTGATTTTATTTACGGGAAAATGCAAACGGTGAATGAGCCTACGGGAGTGAATTATATAGCAGGTAAAGCTGTTACATTTAAAGATTTCTATTTCTCCTATCCAATTTGTCATCAAACTACGTTTACACGCAAAAAAACTTTCGATTACATGCCTATGTTGGATACACAACTTAAAATTATGTCTGACAACAAATGGCAGATGACCTTTTTTAGAACTCATGAAGCCCAGGCGCGATTTTTAGATAAAATTATTGCCTACTATGATATTCAAGGGGCCTCTTACCACAAACGTATGTTGGGTTACCGTGAATTCCTAAGTTACACGAAAGAATTACTTCCTTTTCATGTGTATCTGATTAATCTTCTATTATATCCCGTAATTTGGAGTAAGGTCAAATTTATACGTGCTTTTCAAGAAACAGCTTGGTTTAAAGCCTACAGAAATATGAAGTTTAAGGGCAAAACGGTTAATGTTTAAAACTTGTATATAGCTATCGTTTCACTCCACTTATTTTGCGCAAACTAAAAAAGTGATCCCATGATTTTATCAGATAAACGCATCCTTGAAGAGATAGACAAAGGAAATATTTTAATAGAGCCATTCAGACGCGAGTGTCTTGGAACAAATTCGTATGATGTGCATTTGGGCAGATACTTGGCAACTTACAAAGACCGAGTATTAGATGCTCGCGAGCACAATAAAATAGAAACATTTGAGATTCCTCAGGAGGGATTTGTGTTGCAACCGAATACCTTGTACTTAGGTGTTACCGCTGAGTATACAGAAACGCATGCACACGTTCCTTTTCTTGAAGGTAAAAGCAGTACAGGTCGTTTAGGGATTGATATTCACGCAACCGCAGGTAAGGGTGATGTAGGATTTTGCAACACTTGGACGTTAGAAATCTCGTGTGCGCAACCGGTGCGTATATATGCGGGTATGCCTATCGGGCAATTAATTTATTTCGTAGTAGAAGGTGATATCGAAACGATGTATAACACCAAGAAAAATGCGAAGTACAATAAGCGCGGTGTTAAACCGGTTGAGAGTATGATGTGGAAGAATAAATTCTAATTCATTTATAAAAAGAAAAATCCCTGTTGGTTTAACCTGCAGGGATTTTTTTATGCACTTAACTCAATAATACTTTCCAAGCGTTTTCAATTTCGTTTCGCTCCAATAAATCATGAGCTAAATAATGCTTTGCTTTCAATAATTCCTCTCCGCGCAGTTCTTGGTGTATTTTCAATAGGTCTTTGTTCATGTGCTTATACACTTCGATGTCACCACTGTCAGGTAGTACCTCGGTATTTCCGAGCATTCCTAGGTCGTTTCCTGTGAGGTAGCGACTGTGTTTAATCTCATCAGGAAGTGAATCAACGCCCATTCCCAAAGTAGTTAAAGGTTTAGGAACCTCAAATAGTGCATCGCCATTTGCTCGTGCATACCAATCGCCTCCTAATCGTGCCACCAAATCAATTTTTTGTTGATCAATTTTTCCAACAGCATTCAATACATTTGGGTTTACATGAATAAGTTTGATTTCACAAATCACCAAATTACCTGCACCACCTTCCTTACCTAGTGGTACGACTTGGTTCACCACACATTCCAATTGAACAGGCGATTCTTTTACTCTAGGTGGTTTTATCAGTAAGGCATTCTCCGAAGTTAAGCCGGCTTTGATAAATTCATTAACCCCTTTACTATACTCAGTACTGCTTAAACTAGTTTGTTGAACCATAGCATAGTTCACCACATTGATACATACCTCCGGAACCTCTAGCACATTTTCTAACGTGTGCTTAGTAGTATTATCTCTTCCTCTTCTTGCAGGTGAAAAAATTACTATTGGAGGTTTTGTGCTAAACATATTGAAGAAACTGAATGGACTTAGGTTAACGTTTCCTTCTTTATCAATAGTACTAGCTAAGCAAATTGGACGAGGAGCAATGGCGCCTTGCAGTAATCCCTGCAACTCCATTACTTTTAATTCCGCAGGATTATAAGTTCTGTATTCGTTACTCATGTTTATAGAATAGCACTAAGTGATGAAACCTCGTGAACTAATCCTTGAGCGCACTTTAGAATACGACCCGGATATTTTTGGATAATACGGTAGTCGTGTGTAGCCATTAATATGGCAGTTCCTTGTTGTGCAATGCTGTGCATTAATGTCATAATATCATCACTCACCTTCGGATCCAGGTTTCCTGTTGGTTCATCGGCCAAAATAATCTCCGGCTCGTTTAACAACGCGCGGGCAATTACAACACGTTGTTGTTCACCACCACTCAACTCATGAGGCATTTTAAAATCCTTGGTTTGAAGACCAACTAATTCCAATACCTGAGCAATACGATTTTTGATTTGTCCTTCGTCCTTCCACCCGGTAGCTTTAAGAACAAATGAAAGGTTTTGATATACGGTACGATCAGTTAGTAACTGAAAGTCTTGAAAAACGATTCCTAGTTTTCTTCTCAAAAAAGGAACATCTTTTTGTTCAAGTTTGTTAAGATCAAAACCGGCAATACTTCCGGTGCCCTTTTCTAGTTTAAGTTCACCGTAAAGTGTTTTCAGTAAACTACTTTTTCCACTTCCGGTTTGTCCGATGAGGTAGAAAAATTCACCTTTACCAATTTTGATGTCGACATCACTAAGGATTAAGTTATGACGTTGAAAAATTTGAACGTCAGTTAGTTCTATAACCGTTTCCATGTTTACCAATTTAGTTTATGCATTTTTCCGAATGGAATTTCGGCAAGTAAGTTAAATATCTCCTCGGTTTTATCACCTAATCCACATTTTTCCAGAGCACGCTCCGGACGATCGGTTCTGAAGTAGGCAATTAAGGTGAAGTTGTCGTCCCTAAGTTGAACGTAATCAGGTATTTTGGCTTTACCTTTTATTTTTATGATATACAAAACAGTAATGGTTTAAAATGTTAAAAATTAAGTTCGGTAAAATAGTCATTTCCCCGTATACTTGCACTTGCAAAATTATAAAAACATGAGATTACTTAAACAGGTTTCTTACTCTTTTGTGTTCGCTGCTGTGGCAGTTTCTGTTGGATGTAGTGTAAAAACCAACATGGGTAACAACAATTACACCGTTACTCCAAACCCGCTTGAAGTAAAAGGCGACTCTATTTTAATTACCATGAGCGCTAACGTACCGGCTAAATCATTCAATCCTAAAGCCAACGTGCAATTTCAGCCATATTTAAAAACAGCTAAAGGTGATGTGCAATTAAAAGCCATTACGTTAGGTGGAGAAAAGGTTACAGAGGCAGTTGATATTAAAATTGATTCTAAAACCGGAGGTAAAATCACGTTTACAGAGAAAATTCCTTATAACTCAGATTTAAAGCGTGCCACATTATATCCATCTTTTGCGGTAAAAGTAAAAGGAAATTATGTAACGCTTCCTGCAGTTAAAGGAATGAACTATGCTGATAAAGTATTAGCAGAAGGAACCATTACTACGGCATTATTAGTGAAAGCATCTGAAACTGTTGCCATTGATAATACTCCTTATGAAGCTGCTAAATCAACACAATCTGTTGATATATACTTCCCTCTTGATGTTGATCGTTTCAATGTTAACTTTAAATCAGGAAAAGATATCAGTAACAAAAAACAAATCGGCTTATTGAAAGCTGCCTTGCAGACCAATAAAAATTGGGTTGTAAAAGGATTAGCCATTAACGGATATGCTTCTCCTGAAGGTGAATTACAACGTAACTCGGGTTTATCTCAAGGTCGTGCAAATTCAACTTTCACATACATGAAAAAGGAGTTGAAAAAATTAGGTTTCACAGAAGTTAACGATCAAAACTTATCAATGGGTTCTACTCTTGCTGAAGATTGGGCTGGTTTGGCTAAGTTAGTTGAGGCTTCATCATTAAAAGATAAAGCGGCTATTGTTGCAATCATCAATAACCCATCGGTTGCTGATTTAGAAAAAGAAGGTTTGATTCGTAGAGACCATGCTAAATCATGGGATAAAATTAAAACCACTATGTTACCTAAATTACGTAAATCTGAATTAGTAGTAATTGGTCAAACTCCATTGAAAACTGATGCTGAGCTATTAGCTCTAACTTCAATTGATTCTCTATCCGATGTTGAATTGTTACATTTGGCTACTATTGCTGATGCTGCTAAACGTATGGATGTATACAACAAGTTTGTTGCTAAATTCCCTAATGATTGGAGAGGTTACAATGGTTTAGCCAGTTTATACATTGCTAATGGTGATTACGCAAGTGCATCAACTCAATTAACTAAAGCAAATGAACTTTCACCAGAGAACGTTACTATCATCGCTAACATGGGTGTTGTTGCAAAAAATACCGGTGATGTAAAACGCGCTGAAGAATTGTACAAACAAGCTGAGGCAAAAGGTGCTGACATGAGTTACAACAAAGCCATTATCGCTGTTAAAAAAGGTGACTATGCAACTGCAGTTAGCTTATTCAATAAGTCAGGTAAAAAAGATTTCAACTATGCATTAGCTCAACTATTAAATGGAGATGCAGCAGGTGCAAAATCAACTATCGATAACATGAGCCAAGATCAAATGACTTGGGATTTATTCTACTTACGCGCTATTGCCGGTGCTCGCATGAATAATGCAGAAGTGGTTACTACCAACTTAACACGTGCGGTGCAATTAAAAGCAGAAGTTCGTCAGTTAGCTAAAGAAGATGTTGAGTTTATCAAGTTTTTTGGTAATCCGGCATTCGAAGGTTCAATCCGCTAATCAACATATTTATCATCGAAAAGGGTTGGAGTAATTCAACCCTTTTTTTATTCTATACAGTTATGACATCAGAACAATTAAAGGCGTTAAAGCTAAGGGTTGAAGACCTGAGGAGGTATCTTTGACGTTGATGGAAAGTTACTTTTAATTCAAGACGAGGAGAACCAAAGTTTACAGCCGTCTTTTTGGGATGATCCTAAACGTGCCGAGCAAATTTTAAAAAGTATTAAAACAAAGAAGCTTTGGACCGATGCTTATCAGGAGGCCAATGCTGCAGTAGAAGACCTTAGTGTTTTATATGAGTTTGTAAGCGTTGGCGAAGCAACGGAGGAGGAAGTTGATCTGGTATATAAACATGCCTTAGCTGTTGTAGAAGCCTTGGAGTTGAAGAATATGCTAAGCAGTGAAGAGGATCAATTTAACTGTATAATCAACATCAATTCAGGAGCAGGAGGAACAGAGAGCCAAGATTGGGCGCAAATGCTGATGCGTATGTATATTATGTACTGCGATAAGCAAGGGTTTAAAGCAAGTGTAATTGATGAGCAAGCGGGTGATGGGGCAGGAATAAAATCTTGTTCTATAGAGGTAACCGGTGATTTTGCTTATGGTTATTTAAAAGGTGAGAATGGAGTACATCGTTTAGTGCGTATTTCTCCATTTGATGCTAATGCAAGGCGACATACATCTTTTGCATCGGTTTATTGTTACCCTATTGTTGACGACAGTATTGAAATTGAAATCAACGATGCGGATATAGAAATACAAACTTCTCGAAGTGGAGGAGCTGGTGGACAAAACGTAAACAAAGTTGAAACGAAAGTTCAACTTACTCACAAGCCTAGCGGTATCGTAATTGTTTGCCAGGTTGAGCGCAGCCAAAGTGCCAATAAAGAGCGTGCTTATAAGATGCTAAAATCTCAATTGTATGAATTGGAAATGCGAAAACGTAATGAGGCTAAACAAGCTTTAGAGGCGGGTAAAAAGAGAATAGAGTGGGGTTCTCAAATTCGTAACTATGTGTTTCATCCTTATAAATTAGTAAAGGATTTACGTACGGATGTGGAGACTAGCGATGTGCAAGGTGTAATGGATGGTGATTTGGAGCAGTTTATTAAAGCCTATTTAATGGAGGAGTCGCAACACACAAAAGGATAAGTTTACATAGCGTTATAAAATCAAAAAGCCCCGAAAGGGGCTTTTTGTGTAATCAAAAAAAGAAACATATAAAACATGGCAACTCTCGTTGCCGAGTTTTCAAACACTAGAAATTCAACAACGGTGCGGTTTCCTCTACAGGTTTGCTTGCTGCAGTATCTGCATCAGCTTTTTTCGCTCCGTTACCGTTCGATTTGATTTTAGCAAATTCGCCTAAACCAAATACTTCATATTTATTCTCCTTTAAGAACATACCCAAAGCAATTGCTTGCTTAATGTTGCCAATCTGCACATCAATCTCAAACTCATCATTAATCATTGGGCGAGGCGATACAGTAAATACTACTTTTTGATCCATGCAGTAGTCGAATAACATTGCTGTAGTTTTACGTTTAGCCAATACGGTTACTTTTTCTTCCATTGTAGTTTTTATGTTTTAAAGTGTTGATTTTCTGTGTTTTTGTTTGGTGTTAAACCCGTGGTAAATATACATTAGCACCTACAAATCATGAAAAAACAACCCTTTTAGATACACACAAAATGAGGGAGGAGTTCCGTACGTTTTGCACAAACTTACAAAAAATGTTAATAATATGTGAATAAGGTGGAGTTTATTCACACTAATTATCCAACCATCCCGTCATTTTTGCTGTTTCAAGACTGGTTATCAGTGAATGAGAGGAGCAAAATACTCGGGTTTATGCCGCAATGCGTTGATTATGGTGGTAGTTATCAACGTTTTGTGCTAAACGTAAGTCGTTTAGGTAGGCCGGAATATCGCCTAGTAACATTTTGCAGTGCGCTCTTAGGCGGTAGGCATCAGCATAATTATCATCCAAGCTGATAGCTTTATTCAAGTCACTTAGTGCGATTTCTGCCTTATTAAACTTAACAAAAATTAATGCGCGCCAGTAGTACAAATCTTTTCTGAACGGACTTTGTACGATAGCTCTATTAATAAAATGATAAGCTTCGTCTATATCTTTTTGAAGGTAGCATAGCTCTGCAGCCATTTGCAGGTAAGTAGCATTGTTATCATCCAGCTCTAATGCCTTAACCACAAAGGTGAGTGAGGCGTCATAGTTCATGTTTATTTTATATAATTCAGCTAGATGGAAATAAACTTCCGCATCTTGTTGTCCGTTTTGGAGCATAGTTGCTAAAATATCCTTAGCTGTTTTAAGTTTACCCATGTACATAAAACACAGTGCACGCTTTACTTGAGCTAGTTTATTGGTGTTATCAAATAATAATACCATGTTAAATAAGTGTAGTGCTTCCGTGTAATCGCCACGGTGTAAGGTTTGAAGCGCATTGTCTAAAATTTGTGAAGGTTTTACTGTGTAAACCATTTGCTCTTGAGTGTTCATACCTGTTTTGTTTAATTTCTGATACAAAGTTTGTCTGCCACTTCGCAGCCTATATGCGAAGTGTTCAAAATCTGTACCTAATACTCATTATCAGGTAATTAAATGGTAAAAAATAAGTTCGTTTTATCTTAATGAGTGCGTGCTGGTGTATTTCTTTTACCTTTGATTGCGTAGAAAAGGATGTATGAAAGTAGCGTTAGTTGCAGGAGCCACAGGGGCCGTTGGTAAAGCATTAGTTTACCAGTTATTGGAAGATACCGTTTATGCTAAGGTTGTTGTATTGGTCAGAAAGCCGATACACATAAAGCATCATAAATTGCATCAAGTGCAAGTAAATTTTGAGCAATTGAATCAATATAGCTCAGAGTTAGTGTGTGATGACGTGTATTGTTGCCTTGGGACCACGATTGCAGTGGCCGGTTCTAAAGAACAGTTTTATAAAATCGACCATGATTATGTAATACAACTAGCAAAACTTACTAAGCAAAAAGGTGCACATCAATTTGTGTTGGTTTCTGCAATGGGGGCATCTGCATCATCTTCTATTTTTTACAACAGAGTTAAAGGAGAAGCAGAACAACATTTAGTAGATGTGGCTTTTGCTAAAACGATTATTGTTCGTCCTAGTTTATTACTAGCACGCAGAACTGAGGTAAGAGTAGGAGAGTGGATTGCTCAAAAATTGATGAAGGCTACTCGATTTGTATTTAGCGGGTCGTTAAAAAAGTACCGTGCTATCGAAGTAGAACGAGTAGCGGAAGCGATGCGTTTTTACGCGCACAAAACTGAACTTGGCGTATTTTACTATAGTAATAACGAGTTGTTTATTCAACGATAGTTATTGTTGCATATCAAACTCTTTAAGCATGCCTTGTTGCTTCTCCCAACGTCCAATCTTTTTATTGAATTTGTAGAAATCATAACTTCCATCGGGGACATATGTTTCTGGATGGCCGTAGTCTTGCGGACGAGGAGGCGCTACATTTTCTTGCACTAAAATTCCTTTAGTTGCCTCAAAACGCAATACCATGTTAGCTTGGTTATTGTATTCAAATATCAAGCGTTTTAACGGTTTAGGATAGCGTGTGTTTTTGATATCAAAAATAGGTGCTCCGAAAAAGGGGAGGTTGTTTTCGAAGTATAGTGATTCAACAATTTTCTTATTACTCAATTTCGTATTTCCATCCCAACCTAACAGCGTGTAGTAGGTGGTTTTCTTATAAGTATTCGCAATGATTTTATAATAGAGTGCACCAAACCAATACTCGTTATTGGAGGTGGTGTCCATCGCATTTTTATATACTTCCGATTTGTCAATTAATGGGTAGTAAGGACGTAAGTTGGTGGTATCTTTTATGGTTGAAAGGTATTCGGGGTTTAATTGAATAACACCATAGTTTCGGTATTGCTCGGTGTTTAATGCTAAATTCCAAGTGAGGATTCTAAAATGATTATCGGGTGAATACAACACTGAAATATTTTTTATAGAATCGAGGGGGTAGTAGTACGAGTTTTGTACACGTAATGCTCGTATCATAGTTTTTACAAAGCCATGAGCTGCAATGATTCTTGCATTTTCATCAGCTTCTGTAATCATTGTTTTACCCAAATTCTCCATTCGAATAGCTAAGTCGTTTAGTGTGTCCAAACTCAACGAATCGATACGAGAGAATGTGCTATTTTTTTGCGCCAAACTAGCTGTTTGGAATCCAAATGTTAATCCGAGAACTAGACCGATAAGAAGAATGATGTACCTCATATGATGCAATATTATCAAAATAAACGAGCTAGATATTCATTTGTTATCAACGAAAAAGGCCACCTGATGAGGTGGCCTTTCTATGGAGTTATTTAGTTGAACTTATACTTTTTTGATTACTAAAGCTGAAGCTCCACCGCCTCCGTTACAAATACCAGTAACACCAATACTGCCTCCTTCGTTGTGAAGAATACTAGTTAATGTGGCTACGATACGGCTTCCACTATTTCCTAATGCGTGACCTAAAGCAATAGCACCACCGTATACATTTACTTTAGATGAATCGATACCTAAGATACGGTTGTTAATGATACCTACCACTGCAAATGCTTCGTTAAATTCGAAGTAGTCTACATCTTTAATGTCAACACCGGCCATTTTAAGTGCCTTTGGTACTGCTAATGATGGAGCTGTTGTAAACCACTCCGGTGCGTGAGCAGCATCTCCAAATCCAATAATTTGTGCAATAGGTTTCAACCCTAATTCTTTTACCTTTTCTCCACTCATTAACACAAGTGCACTAGCACCATCGCTTAGCGGTGAAGCGTTAGCTGCGGTAACCGTTCCGTTTTTATCGAATACAGGTTTTAAGGTTTTCATCTTTTCGAAGTTAACCTTAGTATACTGCTCATCTTCTTTCATGATGATTGGATCTTTACCACGAACTGGAATTTCTACCGGAACAATTTCTGAGTCGAATGCTTTTTTATCGAAAGCAGCTTT
>JACCDH010083281.1_pt1 | contig 40099 bp, 36 predicted proteins | sample 7442481 | NCBI WGS metagenome assembly JACCDH01 (sample SAMN15323433, study PRJNA562643) | freshwater metagenome | isolation source: river surface water | place: USA:Blue River Watershed | collected 2017-08-15 | reverse complement strand
TTCAAACAACTATTGGCTGAAATGCAAATTGATGCAGTATGTACTAAACGTCCTGATCTATGGTAATAAACAATTGGAACGAAATAGAACTTTCCGGAATTAAAGGTCTATTAATAGATCTTGATGATACATTATATCATTATGACCCTGTCCACAAACTGGCATTTGATGCCTGCATGGAAAAGGTTGAATCAATTTATAAGATTCCATCTGGTGAATTTAAAAATCTCTGGAAAATTGCGCGAGATAAAGTTCATATTGATGTTCATGGACAAGGTGCCTCACATTCCAGACTTCTATACCTTCAGAAAGTATCTGAATTGCATAGCGGAAAAACAAATGCAGAATTTGCTTTAGATATAGAACAAACCTACTGGTCTGTTTTTCTGAGAGAAATGGAATTTAGAAAGGGAGTAGAATCTTTTTTAGAGCGCGCAAAACTAGCAGGACTAAAGCTGGCTATCGTTACAGATCTCACAGCTCAAATTCAATTACAGAAATGGCAGAAGTTAAAACTTGACAGGTTCTTTGATTGTCTGGTAAGTTCTGAAGAAGCAGGCGTAGAAAAACCTTCTCCATATATATTTGAACTGGCACTCCAAAAATTACAGTTGAATACGAATGAAGTTGCAATGATTGGAGATAATGTAGCCAAAGATATTGCTGGTGCTGAGGCATTGCTGATAAAAACCTATCAGGTAAACGAAAAAACAGAATAAAAAACATGTCAATATTAATAGATAAAAGAGGAAGAAGCAAGATACCACTGGCTAAGTCGAGGCTCTTTTGGGCGGGACTGGTCATTAAAGTAATTTTAGCATGTTTCTTTGCTTCTGGGTATTTGCGTGATTTGTTCGCACCTTTTTCAAATTATTTTATTAGTTCGGGATTTGAAGACCCATATTCATATTTTATTACCAATGGTAATGGTAATGAATTTCCATATCCACCAATGATGTTATGGTTGTTTTCTTTGCCGAGAGCAATTTTATGGCCTTTATTTCCAGGATCAGTCGAAACTTTCACTGTGCTGGACAGTTTAATTTATAGACTACCATTAATTCTGGCTGATTTTGTTATACTAATAGTATTGATGAGATGGCTAAAAACACGCACCAGACAAGTATTAATCTGGTACTGGCTGTCACCTGTATTGATTTATATTAATTATATCCATGGGCAACTGGATGTCATTCCAATGGCCTTTATGATGGCTTCTTTGTACTTGCTTTTTAAAAATAAGTGGATATTAGCTTTTGTTTTTTTAAGTATCGCCATTGCTTGTAAAACCAATATGGTTCTGGTGGTGCCATTTTATGGTTTGTATGTTTTTCGCTCTACACAAATCACAATTAAAACTATGTTTTCGTTGTTACTGGGTTTGATACTTCCTGTGTTATTAATTAATTTACCGTATCTAAACAGTCAGGGTATGTTACAAATGGTATACAATAATCCTGTACAACAACAAATATTTGATTTATACTATCAGTTTAATTCTACTCTTAGAATCTATTTTATACCCGCAATTTACTTTACTTTATTTCTATATTATTTTACTTTCAGCTTTGTGAATCGCGATCAATTGGTATTGTTTCTGGCATTTACTTTTTTGGCTCTAACTTTAATGATCGCGCCAATGCAAGGTTGGTATTACTGGATAATGCCTCTTTTAGTTTATTTTGTTATTAAACAAAGCAATAGAGAAAAATACATGCTGGTTCTGCTTTCTATTTTCTATTTTGTGTATTTTGGATTGATAATGGAGTCGGACTATGGTTTAGCTTTTATTTTTAATTCTGACTCCAATAAGTTCTCTTTATTTGCAGGTGATAAAGCCCTGAATATTGCTTTTACTTTGTTGCAGACAACATTGATCTTATTAGCTTATTCAGTATTTAAAAAAGGGATTGGAAACAATATACAATCTAAATTTCTGTCTCAACCCTACATGATTGGCATCGGTGGAGATTCTGCAAGCGGTAAATCAACTCTTAGTAACGCTTTGTCAGATGTTTTTGAGGCTCATAATACCAGTATAATAAGAGGAGATGATATGCACAAATGGGAGAGAGGAAACGAAAACTGGAATGTTTATACTCACCTGGACCCAAGAGCGAATAAGTTACACGAAGATCTTGAACATGCTAAAGAACTGAAATCTGGACGAAGCATTAAAAGGCGTAATTATGATCACAGTACTGGCAAATTTACGCTTCCTAAATTCATCAAACCAAATAAGTTAATTGTTTTTGAGGGCCTGCATTCTTTTTATTTGAGTAATCAGGCTGAGGTATACGATTTGAAGATATTCATGGAGCCAGATGATAAACTCAGAACCTGGTGGAAAGTCCAAAGAGATGTGGCAAAGCGCGGATATTCTCCTGAAAAAGTAATGGAGCAATTAAAAATGAGAGAAGAAGATTCAGCGAAATACATTAAATCGCAAGCATCTCAGGCAGATATCATTGCTAAATTCTTTCCTCTTAACGAGATAGATCCTGTTATTCAAACTATAGAACCAGAAATTGGTCTTAAAATTACACTTTCAAATGAAGTAAATCCAGATGCTTTAATTGAACAGTTGAATTTTATACAGTCTTTAGAGCTGGAACACTATTATTCAAATGATAATCAAGAGATTATATTCAAAGGAACCATTTCTAAAGATCAGATTGAACTAATTGCAGATAATTGTATTCCTAAACTTGAGGACATCGGTATTTATAATACAGAGTGGAAAGATAATTATGAAGGATTACTTCAGTTAGTAACAACATTCGTTATTTTTAATAGATTGGATAATAAAGAGATAAATGGCAAGTAATAAACTCGAACTTTTAGAACTTACAAAACCGTTTTTACATCGAAGCGATTTGATTCAGGGTCCTGGGGGGAATACATCTATTAAAAATTCTAATGGAGAAATGTACATCAAAGCCTCTGGGTTTAGGTTTGATGAGATGACTAATGAAAATGGAATTTCAGCCGTAAATTATTTAAATATAAGAAATTACTTTAGTTTAGTTAAACCTTTAGATAAAGAAAAGGAGGAAGCAGAGATGCTGAGTATTGTAAGTGAGAACATTCTAAAGGATGTAATGGGTAATGCCTTCCCGAGACCATCAATGGAAACAGGGTTTCATGCAGTACTCGACCAATATGTAATTCATACCCATTCGGTATGGACCAATCTTGTTAATTGTAGAACTGACAGAAGTGCTGCAATTTCTCACTTAAGGAAATTTTTCAATATAGCAGAAATTCCTTTTGTAAGTCCGGGTTTTGGTTTGTCTTATCTGGTAACTGATGTTATTAAACAGGCTGAGCTGTCAGGTAAATCAAGACCAGATATTTTCTTTTTGCATAACCATGGCGTTATAGCTCATTCAGATAATAAAGAGAATTGTATAAAATTATTACTTGATTTGGATCAGACTATAATAGACTACCTTGAGATCAAGCAGGAATATCCCAATACCAATATTTCAGGCAGTGATGGTGATTGGAAGCCACAAAATGATTTTGTAAATAAACTATTGGAGAAATTTCATTGTGACGATCGCTTTTTTGAGCAAGTTCTTTTCCCTGATCAGACTGTCTTTTTCAAAGATCAGATTCAATTCGATTCTTTAGATCTTAAAAGAAAAATTTGCATCATCAATAATCAAATTAACTATCGCTGTCAGGAAAGAGATGCCAAGGCTATTCATGAGACAATGACAGCTTACCTGTTCATCTTTGATTATCTCAAATCCAACAATATAGAAATTGATCTAATTGGGAAAAACGAACTCGATTATATCAATAATATGGAAATGGAAAAACATCGTAAAAGTATTTAATAAGTATTAAGAAATTGAAAATTATAATTCCACTTTCAGGTTTAGGAAAACGGTTTGCTGATGCAGGCTACCTGGATATTAAACCCTTGATTAAAGTTCATGGTAAACCTATCATCGAATGGGTTGTGAGTTTATTTCCAGGTGAACACGACTTTATTTTTGTTTGTAGAAATGAACATTTAGAACATACCTCACTTAAAGCAGAGTTAGAGAGAATCTGTCCGGATGGTAAAATTATTGGCATAGATGGCCATAAGTTCGGTCCTGTTTATGCTGTTTCAAAAGTATTCGATCTTGTTAATGATGAAGATGAAGTAATTGTCAATTATTGCGATTTTTATCAGAGGTGGGATTTTAACCATTTTAGCTCAGTTGTTGGTCCCGCAAATTGCGATGGCGCTATTCCTTGTTATACCGGTTTCCATCCTCACCTTTTGCACCCAGAGAACTTATACGCATCCTGTAAAAGGGATGAAAATGGCAATTTATTAGAAATCAGAGAAAAGTTTTCTTTTGAAGAAGACAAAACCAAAGCTTACCATTCTGGTGGTACCTATTATTTTGCTAAGGGAAGCTATGTTAAAAAGTATTTTAAGATGATGATGGATGAAAACATTCACCTAAATGGAGAATATTATGTAAGTCTTGTTTATAATCTTATGCTGAGAGACAAACTAAGTATTAAGGTATATGATAAAGTTCCTTATTTCTGTCAGTGGGGTACACCAAAGGATCTGGAAGAATACCTAACCTGGAGCCAAATAATTCATCACTATAAGTTAGAATCAAAATGATAGCATTAATTCCAATGGCAGGTGCTGGAAGCAGATTTGCCGAACAAGGATATACCACACCAAAACCTTTATTACCCGTTCTAGGCTTACCAATGGTAGTAAACGCTGCAAAAGCCTTACCTGAAAGTTCAAAATACATATTTGTTGTAAGAGATTTTCAAATTAAGGAGTATTCTATTGATCAACATTTAAACAAGTATTTTCCGGGTTCAGAAATAGTTGTTGTCGACCATCTCACCGAAGGGCAAGCAGTGACCTGCTTAAAGGCAAAAGATCTAATTAATAATCATGAGCCATTGGTTATAGGAGCAAGTGATAATGGTATGATTTACAATAGAAGTAATTTTGAGCACGCTAGTAAAGATGCAGATGCGATAATTTTTACATTCAGAAATAATCCGGCCGTTTTAGAAAAACCACAGGCATATGGATGGGTTAAAGTAGATGATGATTTATGTGTGGAACGTGTGAGTGTAAAAGTGCCAATCAGTCAAGATCCAATGAAAGACCACGCAGTGGTGGGTACTTTTTGGTTTAAAACAGGAAAATTATTTGTCGATGCCGCAGAACACATGATTGCTGCAAATACCAGAATCAATAATGAATTTTATGTGGATGAATGTATGAATGACTTATTAGAGTTGGGTTATAAAGTTAAAGTCTTTGAAATAGATCATTATGTGTGCTGGGGTACTCCAAACGACTATAAAACATTCAATTACTGGAACGAGTTTTTTAATCTTAAACATTAAATGTCTAAAATGCTGTCTGTAGTACTTCCATGTTACAACGAAAAAGACAATCTAGAAGCTTTATTTAGCAGACTTGATCTTTTGGCCGCAAATTCTGAAGCCATTGAAATTATATTGGTAGATAATGGTTCTAATGACGGTTCTGATATTGTATTCCGAAATGAACTGGCAAAAAGAGATACTTCTGTTTTTAAAGTTGAAAGAGTAGAGAAGAATATCGGTTATGGATACGGTATTCTTAGTGGTTTAAGGGCAGCAAAGGGCGAAGTTTTAGCTGTAACTCATGCTGACAGACAAACGGATCCTTTAGATGTATTAAAAGCTTATAGTATATACAAGGATGCAAATAATAGCAGGCTTCTTGTAAAAGGTTTTCGTAAAAACAGAAAGATATCTGAAGCAGTTTTTTCATACGGAATGGGATTGCTTGCATCTATAGTTTTAGGAACCAGGTTAACTGAAGTTAATGCCCAACCTAAATTATTTAGTAAAGCATTTTTTGAGCAATTTGAAAAGCAGGCACCCAACGATTTTTCTCTTGATTTATATTTTTTGTTTAAAGCTAAAAGGCATGGATCAATTGTTGATTTTCCAGTGTTTTTTTCCAAACGGGTTGCTGGAGAAGCCAAAGGAGGAAGCGGTAGTTCGTTTAAAACCCGGTGGAAACTAATCAAACGAAGTTTCAAGTACATATTTGAATTAAAGAAACAAGTTAATTCATGATGAAAAATTTACTTATTAAATATCCGATTGAATGTTTTCTTACAATTGCATTTGTCGTTCTTTCAATAGTTCTGAATCTGCAGTTTCTTGATGGTTCGAATATTAACCATACTATTGCTGGTCACGATGAATACATCGCAGTTAAAGAAATTTACTCCATATTAAAACCAGAATCTGCAAAACACTGGATAATGGCTATCATTAGTGGCAATGCGCTGTATTATGGTAGAATTTTGTTTTATGTCGATGCATTCTTTGCTGCAATTCCTTTTTGGTTGTTTGGAATCAAAGGAATGGTACTTACAGTCAGAATCATTCACTCTATTTTTCTCCTTTCTGCACTGATTTTACTGGCTCAAACATTTCTGGAAAGACCCTTACACAGACTATTGTTTTTTATAAGTACATGCTGTTTGTATTATAGTATGTATTTTATCATGATGCCAAAGCCTGAGCCACATCAGTTACTTTGTCTGGCCTGGTTTCTTAATAGATTCAAAAAGAATGATTGGGCATTCTCATGGCATTTTATTTTTCTCGGAATTGCATATGGCCTGAAGTTTAATATCCTTTTATTACTACCTATTCTATTTTTGGTTCCTGTATTAAAAGACGGTAGTTTAAATTTCAAAAGGGTAATATTACCCGGTATTAAATCATTTCTATTCTTTATAATTGGAATTATTATCGCTGTTCCATGTCTAATTTTAACTCCTGTTAAACCTGATTTTTTAAACGCTTATTTTCATGAAACTTTTGGAAGCACCGAGAAAATATATGATAATGCCAGTTTAAGTGTACGAGATTGGCTAATAGATGGTCTTGGAGGCGCTTATTTAGGATGGGGTGTGCTAGCTATCCCTTTTGCAATATTTGTGGTTTACAGGTTAGTTGTTTCAGTAAAAACGGATATTAAAAGCAAAGATTATTCAGTGTCAATACTTCTGGCTTCTGGTTTTATTCTGAGTCTGGTAATTATGCTTAAGACAAAAAGACTTTGGCCACATTATTTATGGACAGCTTATATTCTTTCGGTGCTGGGACTTATACTATCTGTTAGTAAGATCAAGGAAAAGAAAATGAGTATTGCTCTATGGACAATAGTGTGTATTTTTACAGGTACTTCTTTTTATTTCTTCTTGAATAGAGAATTACCTCTGTACCTGAATCTATCGAGTAAAAAAGATGTTGTCAGCGAAAGAGAACTGAGTATTCAGGCTATTCAGTATGTGAAAAGTAAATATCCAAATTCCAGAATTGGAACAGATGGATCTCTTTTGTATCCTTTTGAGGACTTTGTTAATGTTGATATTTTTAACCCTTTTGAAGGAAAGGTGTCCGATAGAACAAATACAAGATTTTATTGGTATACAGATTTTCCTGAAAAAATATGGTCAGAAAACAATAATGCTATTATTTTCTATAAAAGACATCCTGAAAAACTTGTCAAGGAAAATCCGAAAATATACGAAGGTCGGCATGAAAATCTCTATCAAATTTATCTTAAAAACCTTAATTTAAGTTATGCTAGAGACACCAGCTTTGGAGAAGTAATAGTGTACAAGAGGATTATCCAATGAGAACTTTTATTTATTTTGTCGAAGATACTGAAACATCCTTTGTTTTAAACGATTTAAAACAGATTGCCTCGAAATATGAAAGAGTTATTCTATTATCTTCTGAATCTGTCGATAATAGAAATGAGTTTCCAGATAATGTCATGGTATTTGACAATTTTATTAATTGGAAAAATCTCAATATAAAAGGGATATTATTAAATAACTTTTTCTCAATTTTCTTCATCTATTTTAAGGAATGTATAGCATTGAAGAAGTTATTACCATTAAAACAATCTATTGCTTTGCTTTGTTCAAATTTTTATAAAGCTTCCGAAAGTAAAAGAGCATTAGATACATTAAAGGGTTTAGATTTTGCTTCTTCTCCGTTTTACGCTTTCTGGTTTTATGATTGTATTTATTTAGCAAGACTAAAGCAGCTAGGCATAGCAAAGAATGTTTATGTCAGAGCTCATGGAGGAGATTTATTCGAAGATAGAAGCTCCTTGTCGGGTAAAGTTCTTTACAGGCATTACCAGCTAAAATACATCAATAGAGTATTTTCTGTCTCAGAAGCAGGGACGAATTATTTGAAGGGAAAATATCCAGCTTTTGCAGGGAAGATTAGTACTCTTTATCTCGGTTCATTTTATCATGATTTTTTAAACCCTTTGATAGAAGACCATTTTACAATTGTTAGCTGTGCAAAAATTCGTGATGTAAAACGAATACATCTGATCGCTGAAGCTTTACAATCGATTGATTTTAATTGTACCTGGTACCACATTGGAGATGAAAATTTGAGTGCAGAAAATGATGAAAGTATACCGATGTATCTTAATGCTAAACAAGCTCTCAAATTAAAGTCAAACATAGTATTTAAGCCATTGGGAGCACTTTCAAATTCAGAGGTGTACGAATTTTATAAGGAAACCCCAGTGAATCTTTTCATTAGTGTTTCGGCATCAGAAGGCATACCTGTAAGTATGATGGAGGCTATTAGTTTTGGAATTCCAGTCATTTCTTCCAATGTAGGTGGATGCAATGAAATTGTGAATGATAATTCGGGGGTACTTATTCCAGCAGATTCTATTCCTGAAACAATTGCGCATTGTATTGAAGAGTTTAGAAAATCAAATAAAAATACAATAATATTTAGGAAGACAGTAAAAGAGTTTTGGAAAAATACATTTGATGCTAACGCCAATTATGATGTTTTTTTTAAATCGTTAAATCGTTAGAAACCTTTGATGCACCAGTGCATTTAAAGTTTTTTACTAAAGAAATTTAATTCATATATGTGAAAATACTTAGTATTTAATTTACCTACCTGAGATTGAAATAGGTTTAAGTATCTGGCATCATTTGGTTATCGTAAATATAGTTCAGAGATTAAGTGACGAAAGACAATAATAACTAACCTTCTTTATATCTGAATACTTCATTAAAATTTAAAAGTAATTGACAATTATAAAAAACAGAAAAGAGTGAACAACAAAGTTTCAAATAATCGAATATTAGAATTAGATGCTTTAAGAGGTTTAGCAGCAATTTTAGTGGTATTTTTTCATGTTACAAATAAGGATGCTCTTTTTTCATTTTTTAAATTTGGGACAACAGGTGTTGATTTATTTTTCTTAATAAGTGGGTTTGTGATTTTTATGAGTATTCAAAGCATTAATAAAGGGATTGATTTTGTTATTAACAGAGTTAGTAGGCTATACCCTACATATTGGACTGCAGTAACAATCACTTTTATTTTGATACTATTTAAAAATACTTATGATGGAGTAAGCTTTAATCTTATTCAGATTTATAATTTTATTGCTAATTTATCAATGTTTCAATTCTATTTTAAGGTTCAGGATTTAGATGGCCCTTATTGGACACTGGTGATTGAAATGTTATTTTATATTTTTATACTGGTGATTTATAAATTGAAATTATTAAATCGACTAAATTTAATTGGTTTAAGTATTTGTTTATTAGTTGTATTATCAATTAATATCCTTCCAGATTCTAAATTCATAAAGAGAATTATATGGTGGATTCCATTGTTGCAATTTTTGCCATTATTCCTAGCTGGCACAGTATTTTACAAGATATACCATTCAAAGGAAAATCAATTTCAGAATTATTTAATTTTAGGAATTTGTTTAATAAGTCAGGTTGCTTTGTTTCCATTTGTAGGAAGATCATTCCATTTTATTAGCCAGTTTGAATATTTCCTTTTATTGAGTTTTTACTATTTTTTATTTGTATTATTCGTAAACAAAAAACTGACACTTATTATCAATAAGTTCTCTATTTTTTTAGGTACAATTTCATACTCACTTTATCTCATACACCAATATTTATCAACTAAAATAATAATTCCCTATTTTAATGAGCAATTAGGAATAAATTTTTGGATAGTAACTATTTTTATAAATCTTCCAATTATAATTGGATTATCAGCATTGATAACATACAAAGTTGAAATTCCTTATACCAAATTATTGAAGGAGAAGCTACGTAGTATTCTTTGAAATAAAAATTTAAGCCATTTAATTTGACTAATAAAAAAAATCAAATCTGGAACTTATCAACTATTCGTTAGAAACGGATAAAAAATTGTTTTTTATTAAACCATATCTTTGCTAAGTAAAAGGCCAACATGACTACTAATACAACTGTTGAAATTATTGCAGAAATAGCACAAGCCCATGACGGAAGTTTGGGTTTAGCGCATTCATATATCGATGCTCTTGCAAGAACAGGAGTCGATACTGTAAAATTTCAAATGCATATCGCTGATGCAGAAAGCAGTCAATATGAACAATTCAGGGTCAATTTTAGTTACGAAGATAAAACTCGTTATGATTACTGGGAAAGAATGGGTTTTACATTTGATCAGTGGGTGGGACTAAAATCGCATTGTGAGGAGAAAGGTCTTAAGTTTCTGTGTTCACCATTTTCGGTAAAGGCAGTTGAATGGATGGAAAAACTCTCTGTTGAAAGATATAAAATCGCAAGTGGAGAAGTTAGTAACTTTCTTATGCTTGATTTTATAGCCAGAACTGGAAAACCGGTTTTACTGTCTAGTGGAATGAGTAGCTATAATGAGCTGAAATCTACTGCAGAGTTTATTAAAAATAAAGGGGGTCAATTAGATGGTGTTTTTCAATGCACTACTGCTTACCCTACTCCCGCTGAGAAATATGGATTAAATGTGCTGGCTGATCTAAAACAAATATTTAATACCAAAGTCGGTTTAAGTGATCATTCTGGAGAGATATATGCACCACTTGCAGCAGCAACATTGGGTGCAGAGATGTTGGAAATGCATGTGGTGTATGATAAATCAATGTTTGGACCAGATGCATCATCTTCTCTTACGGTAAGCGACTTTAAAACACTTTGCGCTGGAGTACGAAAAATTGAGAAAGCATTAGCCAGTCCAATTGATAAATCAGATATAGATCATTTCTCTGAATTGAAAGTCATGTTCGGAAAATCTTTATCTGTCAATAAAGATTTAACAAAAGGTCATATCCTCTCAATTCAGGATTTGGAAAGCAGAAAGCCAGGTAAGATGGGAATACCAGCCCAGGATTATGCCAGTGTGATAGGTAAAAGCATCAATAAAAATATTCAGCAAAGCTCATTTATTAATTTAACAGATATAGACTAAGAATGAAGAAACGCAAAATTTGTGTCATTATAACGGCCAGACCAAGCTATAGCAGGGTTAGAACCGCTCTCAAAGCGATTCAGAATCACCCAGATCTTGAGTTACAATTGGTAGTGGCGGCCTCAGCACTTCTGGATAGATATGGTTCAACAGTTAATTTTATTGAATCAGATGGTTTCCATATTTCTGAGAAAGTATACATGGTAATTGAAGGAGCAACATTAACCAGCTCGGCAAAAACTACCGGAATTGGAATCATGGAACTGGCGACCACCTTCGATAATTTGAAACCAGATATGGTTTGTACCATCGGAGATAGATATGAAACTATGGCCACAGCCATTGCTGCCAGTTATATGAATATTCCTTTAGTTCATATTCAGGGAGGTGAGGTAACAGGTAATATCGATGAGAAAGTAAGACATGCAATCACTAAGTTATCAGATTTACATTTAGTTTCTAACGATGATGCTAAACAAAGATTGATAAAAATGGGAGAGTACGAGCATAAGATTTTTATTACAGGATGCCCAAGTATTGATATTGCACGTACTGTCAGAGATGCTCCAGAACTAGATTTCGATCCTTGTAACAAATATGGGGGTGTCGGAAAATATATCGATTCTAAGAAAGATTATATCGTAGTCATGCAGCATCCAGTTACTACCGAATTTGATGAAGCTCGAAAACAGGCTGATGCATTGATTAGAGTTATTCACGAATTAAATATGCCAACTTTCTGGTTCTGGCCAAATCCAGATGCAGGTAGTGATGGAACAAGTAATGCACTCCGGTCTTACAGAGAAGAAAACCCTAATAATCAGATAAGGTTCTTCAAAAATATGGAAGGCGGCGACTTCCTAAAATTATTATTGCATTCAAAATGTTTAATTGGAAACAGCAGTGTTGGAATAAGAGAATGCTCTTATCTTGGAGTACCAGTGGTCAATATCGGAAGCCGTCAGAACAGAAGATTAAGAGGCAAGAACGTTGCAGATACCAACTACGAAATCACCAATCTTAAGGAGGCAATTGAGTCTCAGATTATACATGGCCATTATCCTGAAGAGCACCTTTACGGAGATGGAACAGCAGGCAAAGCAATTGCAGATGTTCTTGCAGTTGCACAAACAGAAATTAAAAAAGTTATCAGTTATTAAAAAGAATTAATATGTCAAACACACTACACGGATTACCGGAAAACGTCATTTTTTGTAAGAAATGTTGTATTTCAAATCAACGTCCAAGTACTAAACGAGAATTTTCAAAAAAATCTAGTAAAGATACAGAAACAGTAGGCTTCGGGGAAGATGGAATATGCGATACTTGCAAATGGTTTGAGTACAAACAAACCATAGATTGGAATGCCAGAGAAAAGCAGTTAGAAGAGCTTTGTAATAAGTTCCGCCGTAATGACGGATCTTATGATGTTATTATTCCTTCAAGTGGAGGTAAAGACAGTTTTTATGTAGCACATCAGCTGAAACATAAATATGGAATGAATCCACTTACTGTTACATGGGCGCCACATCAATACACAGAAATCGGATGGAAAAACTTTGAAAGTATGATAGATGCTGGATTTGATAATATTCTGGTTACGCCCAACGGAAAAGTACACAGAACCCTTACTCGATTGGCATTTGAAAATCTGGTAAATCCATTCCAGCCTTTTATTATTGGTCAGAAGAATGTGGCACCAAGAGCCGCCTTACAATACGGTGTTCAGCTAATTATGTATGGAGAAAATCAGGCAGAAGCTCATAATAAATTTGATGAGAATTTAAGCCCATTAATGGATATATCGCACTTTTGTAAGAAAGAAAATGAAGACCTATACTTTGGTGGTGTGCACATGAATGATTTAAAAAATCATGGCATTGAAGACAAAGATATGTTCCTGTATAAGCCTCTTGATGAGAATCAAATCAGGCAGGCTGGTATCGAAGTGCACTTCTATAGTTTCTATAAAAACTGGTCGCCTCAAGAAAATTACTATTATGCTATGGAACATTCTGGTTTTGCCTCTAATCCAGACGGTAGAAGCGAAGGTACCTATACCAAATTTGCCAGTTTAGATGATAAAATAGATGGTCAACACTATTACACTATGTTCATTAAATTCGGTCAGGGTAGAGCTATGAACGATGTTAACAGAGATATCAGAGATGGTTTTATTTCAAGAGAGGAAGGTATTGAATTAATCAATAAATACGATGGTGAATTTCCAAAGAAATACTTCCAGGAAGTATTAGATTATATGGGTATCACTGAAGAAAGATATTGGGAGGTTATCAATAATGCAAGATCTCCTCATCTTTGGGATAAAGTAAATGGCGAATGGGTCCTGAAACATAAAGTTCATTAATTCAGTCTAATTTTAGCCGGAAGGTATGAAAAGAGTAATTGCAAGGCTTGATATTAAGGGTCACCGGCTCATAAAAGGCATTCATTTAGAAGGATGGAGATTCTTACCTGACCATCCAAATAACTATTGCTTCAAATATTATGAGCAGGGAGTAGATGAAATTATATATGTCGATGCTGTTGCAAGCTTGTATGATAGAGATTCTCTCAAGGAAATTATTAAAAAAACTACAGATAATGTCTTTGTTCCAATTACTGTTGGAGGTGGAATTCGTTCTGTAGAAAATGCTTTCGATATTTTAAGAAGTGGTGCAGACAAAGTTGCAATTTGTTCTCAGGCTGTGAAAACACCTCAGATTATTTCTGAAGTTGCAAATAAATTTGGTAATCAATGCATGGTTTTATCCATACAAGCGAAGAAGAACTCAAATGGTTCTTATTCTGTTTGGTACGATGTTGCTAGAGAAAAGACAGAAATTGATGTAGTAGAATGGGCTCAGAAAGGTGAGGAATTAGGAGCTGGCGAGATTCTCTTAACGTCTATTGATCACGAAGGTTTGGAAAAGGGAATGGACAAGGAATTAATTGAAATGGTTTCAAAAGCAGTTTCAATACCAGTAATCGCGAGCGGTGGATTCGGAAAGCCAGTAGATTTTGTCGAGACTATACAAAGTGGTGCTGATGCTGTTGCAATTGCAAAGTCATTACACTATGATAGAACTACAGTTAAAGACATCAAACAAGCAGCTAAAAGCGCAGGAATTAGAGTAAGATAATGAGTAAAAAAGTTTCGATTATAGACTACGGAATGAGTAATCTGCTAAGTATAAGCAGAGCTTTCGAGCATGTAGGCGCAGAACTAAACATTGTTGATTCTCCGGAAGGAATTGAGAAAGCAGATTATCTGGTTTTACCGGGTGTTGGTGCTTTTCCAGATGGGATGGCAGAACTTACTAAAAGACATCTGACAGAAAGCATTAGAAATTTTGCAAAAAATGGAAAACCTTTGCTTGGTGTATGTCTGGGAATGCAGATGTTACTAGGTAAAGGCAATGAACATATTATCACAGAGGGATTAAATATTATTGAGGGTGAAGTATTACCTCTACCTAAAGAAATGCCTGGATTTAAAGTTCCTAATATCAACTGGCATAGTATATATCAGCCAGAAGAGGGCAGATGGAAGAATACACTTTTAGAAAGTACCAATGAAGAAACTTGTTTTTACTTTGTTCATTCTTATTTTGCTAAACCTGCAAATGATAGTAATATTTTAGCATTAAGCCGTTTTGGTTCTCTCAATTTTGCAGCTGCTGTTATTAAAGATAATGTGGTAGGTACGCAGTTCCATCCAGAAAAGAGTGGTGTGGATGGACTCGAATTATTGAGACAGTTTATTAAATTATAAAATTGAAAATACTTTGTATTATACCAGCCCGTGGTGGGTCAAAAGGAATTCCAAAGAAAAATATCATAGATGTTAGCGGAAAGCCTTTGATCGCCTATACTATCGGTCCTGCACTCGATGTCATGAAACAAGGATATGTCGATAAAGTAATTGTATCGACAGATTCTCAGGAAATTGCAGATGTTTCTGTTAAATATGGTGCTGAAGTGCCATTTTTAAGACCTGAATCAATATCAGGTGATAAAGCAAAATCGGTCGAGTTTATGTCACATGCTTTGAAGTATTACGAGAACTTGGGGGTATATTATGATGCAGTTTTACTTTTGCAACCAACTTCTCCATTGCGTAATTCGGACGATTTAAAAAAGGCTATAGATATGTATAAAACAGGAGGAAATGATAGCCTGATTTCAGCCTACGAAGAGGAATATATTAATGATCTGGTTATTTATAAACTCAGTAGTGATGGTCAAACATCTATTCCGGTAAGTCCTCTTCACAACAAAGGTGTTCGTCGCCAGGATCATGGATCAACATATGTTAGAAATGGTTGTATTTATTTATCATCATCTGAACTTATTAAAAGGGGTTTTGTGATTGGTGAAACCCCTTTGATGTATGTTATGGATAAGAATAAATCTGTTAATGTGGATACTCTGGAGGATCTTGAATTGCTAAGAAAATTGCTATGAAAATTGGTATTTTGGAACCATCTGATTTTTCGGAAATTGCTCTGAATAGATTGCGATTATCTGGCAAAGTTGAACTTTTTGATGGTAAAGATTTAGCAAAGTTTGTGAAAGATAAAACAGTGCTTTTTGTAAGACTGAATATTCATATCAATGCTGAATTGCTCTCTGGTGCCAAAAAACTAAAGTATATCTGTTCTCCAACAACTGGACTGAATCATATAGACATAGGATATTGTCATAAAGCTGGAATATCAATTATTTCTTTAAAAGGTGAAACAAAGTTTTTAAGTACTATTAGGGCAACACCTGAACACACTTTAGGATTAATATTAGCGTTAAGAAGAAATTATTCAAAAGCTTTTCTCTCAACTAATTCATCTGAATGGAATAGAGAGCCCCATAAAGGGTTTGAAATCTATCAAAGTAAAATTGGTATAATTGGGTATGGTAGGGTTGGAAAAATACTTTCAAAATTTCTAATTGCTATGGGAGCTTATGTATCAGTATATGATATTAAAGCCATTAAACCGCCCCAAACCATAAAGGTATTTAATTCCATGCAGAAATTGATTAACTGGGCTGATACGATTGTTTTATGTGCCAATTACGACCCAAGTACAGGCATTATTCTACATGAAAAAGATTTCATGGCTATGGAGGGAAAATATTTTGTAAATACAGCAAGAGCTGAATTAACAGAAGAAAAAGCACTAGTTAGACTTGCCCTTAATAACCATTTTAAAGGATTGGGTGTAGATGTAATTACTGAAGAACAATCTTCTCAGAAAAATTTGCAGACTTTGTTAAAAGCTGCAATAAAATATAATATAATTGTAACCCCACATATAGGTGGCGCCACTTATTCTTCTATGCGCAGAACTGAAGAATTCATAACGGACAAACTACTTTCCTAAAGTGATTAGAAACAAAGTATTTGCAACAGATGTATTTGATGAGTCTGATCTATATATTATCAGAGAAAAAGGTATTAAAACTGTTGTCTGTAATGAAAATAGGGTAAAAAAATTGTCTGATGATATTCAGGTATTTAATGCTGAAATTTATAGAATTGAAGGGACCTGGAAAGCCTATGATTTTATTAACTCAATCATAGATAAACTATGGGAATCCCACAAAAATAAATTTATAATAAAGTCCATTGATTTAAGACCTGTTGCTTCAAAATGGATTTACTGGACAAATTTTAGAATTGGTGCTTTATATGCTTGTATCGGTAAACATTATCCCGAGGCTGATATCACTTGGAAGCAATCCTTTGAAGCCAAAAGTAAATTGAAAGAGCTAGTTAAATATGTAAAAATATACATAGAAAATAGTATTCGAGCAATTCGTTCAAAGAAACATGAAGTTCACCTGGTTGTAAATGGGAGTCCAAGAATTGGCATACTGGTTAATAATGATTTCGAGGTTATTCAATACAAGTATATATTAAACTATCTTAAGGATGAAAATATTATACTATTTCATTATGGTAATATTGACTTACAGCAAGATTGCGTTAATCAGGCTAATATTCAGCTGATAGATGTATCCAAAATTTCTTACCATGCGCCACAAAGATTTTTGTGGCCATTTTTTTTAAATAAAACAACTTTGTGGATGTCAAATATTCTATACCAAAACTGGCATTCAATTAGCTCGGAAATAGTAAGATATGAATTTATTAAGACTACGGGTATCAAGAAAATCCTTATCAATGTTGGCGAGAATATTCCATTAAGGAATTTAATGAAGCCAGTATTTGGAGATGAGGTTCAGGTAATTAATACCATGAATGGCTTGAAGTCTGGAGAAGCCCATGATGCAGATATTAATTTTGATAAGTGGCTGGTTTGGGACAATGAAATGAAAGACCTGTTAGTTAAAGATTGTCATATTAATTCCAATTCATTGATCGTTACAGGCCATCTTTCGGAAGATCATATCAGACATCATAGATTTGATAACATCATGGGACTTGATATCAACCATCTTAAAAATAAAAAGATAATAACTGTTTTTTCGGTGAGGGGTAACAGAAAAGAAAAAGTAGATGCGTTTCATCTATTATATGAAATGCTAAATGAAAATAATGATTGGTGTATTATTATTAAGCCTCATCCATTAGAAAAAAAGTCAGACTATATTTTACCAGAACATAACAATCCTAATGTTATTTTTGTAGATGAGAAATGGAAGAATTCCAAATCAGCTTTATATGATTTGTTGCACCTCTCAGATTTAAGTTTGGTTTTCGGATCTACTGTTGCTTTGGAATGTAGCTGGATTAAGACGCCTTGCATTACCTTTGAATATAAATCAGTGTCTTTCATCCATATTGTAAATAATGAATATATTCAACATATAGATACTATTGATCTTTTAAGAAGACAACTCAGTGATTTAAAAAAATGTGAAAAATCAATAGATTTAATTAACTCAACAAGTGTTTCAAATACCATTGCCACAATACTAAAAAACTAAAACTATGTTAATTGCAAAAAATCTAATCTCCAAAAAAGACTACGATATAGCTAAGCAAAAGGGAATTAAGAAGTTTCTTTATAATGAAATAGATTTTATTCCGCCTGTATCAACTGATGAACAATTTGTCAATTGCACCAAATACAGAGTTGAAAGCACCTGGTATACCTGGAAGGAAAATAATCGAATCATAGAGGATTTTAAACTTAAGTGCCCCGAACTTTTTGTATTAAATGGGTATGATCTCACTTTGTCTATAAAGAAGGCAATGTATTGGTCGAATTTTAAAACTGGTTTTTTATGGTATGCACTTAATGAAGAATTTCAAGATCAGGTTAATCCAATTATTGATTCGATGCATAGTGTTAATCCATTGGCAGTAAAATTGCGCTATTTCAGAACGAGATTTAAAGGTGGACTCAAACAAAAAGATTTTTCACAGGAAACACGTCAATTTGAAAGTAAGGTTATTCATGTTAAAAATAATTTCCAGTTAGGGTTATATCAGAATATTCTAAATGAAATTTACGAACATAAAGATTTTGAAGTGTTTGTTAGTCCTACTGTTGATAAGCAAATGCTCAATCTTTTTACTTATAAAAGGTTTAGAATATTAAGCAGTGTTAACGAGAATTTTCGTTTCCCGAAAATTAGTTTCAAAGGATTTAATGAGTCTGATTGGTTTGTTTTAAATTGTATTTTGTTGCATTGGACAGAAATCAATGAAAGTTTAAACATTGCTATTAATCTATTGACAGCAAACCCCAAAGTTTTACTTTTAAATGAAGCAGAAAACGGTATTTATGGTGCTCTGATTTCAGAAGTTATGAATAAAAAAGGTGTTAAAGTTTTTAATACCATGAATGGAATAAAATCAGGAGAATCTCAGGATGCCTATATCAATTTTGATAAATGGTTTATTTGGGATCAACAAATGAAAAACCTCTTGATTCAAAAGTGCAATCTTTCAGAGGATAAATTGATTGTCAGTGGACATCTTATAGAAGATGTTATTAGAAACTATAATTATCAAAATTCTCTTAAACTTGATTTAAATAAGCTCAAAGATAAAAAGGTAATTTCTTTATTTTCTGTAAGAGGAAAGCGTTTTGTTAAACTTGAAACGCTTAATTATTTGTACGATCTGATAAAGAATGACAGCTCTTATTTTTTAATGATCAGACCTCATCCTTCCGAGAAGCCTGAAGATTATGTCTTACCAGAACTCCCAATCGATAATTATTATTTTGTAGAATATTCAGCAGGAAATTTAAACGATACCCTTCATGACCAGTTATTTTTGTCTGACCTCTCTATTGTTTTTGGTTCTACTGTGGCGTTAGACTCAAAATGGATGAATGTGCCTTGTATTACCTACGAAAGAAGAGAGGAATCTCTCGTTTATTGCGTGGACAATAATTGGATCTATCATGTAAAAAGTATCGATGAATTACAGAATAAAATGGATGCTCTTTTAACCAATAAAAAAGACAATACAATTAATTCCAATAAAAGTGTTTCAGGATTTATTATAAACGAATTAAATAAGGCCTTCAATGAAGTACTTTAAGCATAAATATCCTCAAAATATATGGGCTAATCAGATTGCAAAGGAGATAAAACCTTTGTTAAAAGAAGTATCTGATGATTCGAGTATTGTTGATGCACCTTGTGGAAATGGTATTATTGCTTCGCTTGTAAATCGAGCTATTCAAGAAAGAAAATTCTTAGCTTTAGATATTAATCCAGACTTACTGTTATCACCTTATTGTAAGAAAGAAGTTCAAACTCCAGATTTTCAAATTCATGACATCTATAGTCAATTAACCGATGGAGATGATAATATTTGGTTGTTTATAAATTCAATGTATTGTTTATCAGACATAGAAAAACTGTTAAGTATTCAAAAGCCAAGTTTTAAATTCATAGTAGCAGTATTCCCTGATATTGAGGCAGATAATTATAAATATTTTCTATCTACAAATCCGGATTTTGAGAATCCAAGTGCTATGAATCTGGATAATACGGTTAAGTTTATGCAAACTCATGGATTTAATTTGATTAAAAGAATTGGAAATACCAAAATCAAATTTCATATTTGGAACCATAAGTTTATTTTTAAACGAATGCCAAATACCCTTAGGAATATCTTGTATACTTGTATCGATAAATTATTGTTTTTTAAACAACCACAGTACACGCTGATGATATTTAAAAGGTATGAATAAAATAATACTCTCTTTTGATTATGAGATTTATTTTGATGGAGGCAATAATTACAATGCCCTCATAGAAAATTCCAGTAAAATTCTTCAGATAGCAAGAAATAAAGATGTCAAGCTGGTTTTTTTTATTGATGTTTTATATCTGGTAAAATTAGAAGACAATGGACTTAATAAAGCTTATGAGCTAATTTCCAATCAAATCCAGGAAATGACAGCAGCCGGTCATGAACTACAATTTCATTTCCACCCTCACTGGATCAATGCTAAGTATCAATCAAGTTCTGATAAATGGGAATTTGATAAAACTGAATATTCTTTTTCTGACATTCAATATAAGTACGGAATAGATGTGGCGCGCGAAAACTTCAACTTAGCCTACAAGAAGTTTAAAGCCTATTTTGGTAAAGTATCTACAGCCTACAGATCAGGTGGTTTGTCAATCAATCAAAATCAGAGAGAATTAATTGATCTATTGCTTGAAAACAATTTTAAGTATGATTCAAGTGTAATGCCAGGTTTAAAGATAACAGGCAATTACCTGAATATTGATCATACAAATTATCCTAAAAAAAATACATGGAAAATTGATTCAGATAAAGGATTTTTTACTGAAAGTACATCCCAGGCAGCTTATATTACAGAGGTGCCAGTAATGTCAGTTGAAAATAGTAAAATCAATATTTTTAAAAGGGCTTACACCAGCTTGTTTTATCGCTTGTATAGTGTTGCTGGTTCAAAGGCTGGAAATGAGTCAGGGAAGCCTTTTGATCTTGAAATAAAGGAAACAATTTATCCAACCAGTATTACTTTTGATAAGTCAACTTTCGCTGATATACTCTTGCTTAAACATTTTACAGACGAATATTTCGATTTGAACCATTCACTCATGTGCATACTTTCTCATCCCAAAAGTTACTTAGATCAATCGTACAAGGTTTTTGAGAAATACCTGGAATGGATTAATAGAAAATCTAATTTCGTGGTAGTAGGATTTGAAGATTTAAATTGAGTACTAAACTATTATTTGTCGCATTTCAATTTCCTCCAATGGGAGGTCCGGGTGTTCAAAGAAGTACCCGATTTGTCAATCATCTGAATGATTTTGGCTACGATCCTGTTGTACTGACAATACAGCAAAGTGATATTGAAAAAATGGGATCCAGTATTGATACATCTCTTTTGAAATTTATACCTGCTTCAACACAAGTTTATCGGGTTAGTTCGAGCATACCTTTCAAACTTACTTCAATTCTTCAAAGTCTGAAGTTATACAGATTTGTCTGGTTTTTATTTTATCCATTTTTTTGGGAACGTTCGGCAATGTGGCCATTTAAAATTTATAGAAAAGCTGTGCAAATAATAAAAAATCATGACATTCAAATAGTCTATACTTCTTCCGGTCCATTTTCCAGTCTCATTTTAGGAAGAATGCTAAAGAATAAGCTCGGAATAAAATGGGTAGCTGATATGCGAGATCCATTTACTGATGCCTATGCATGGTCATATCCCTCTAAGTTACACTGGTTGTTATCTAGATTTGTTGAAAAGAAGCTATTGAATGCTTGTGATGAACTCATTGTTAATACGCCTGAAGTCAAAAAACTATATTTAAGCAGAGGTATAAAAAATGATCAATCCATAACTGTTATCACTAATGGCTTTTAATACAATTACAATAGCCTATTCAGGTAGTTTAGATGCCTATGTGCCTAAAAAAAAGAGAAATTTTTTAGACTTTTTAATGCAATGGTTCTGGACATACAAACATGATACTGTTGATTCTTCAACCCGATCTGCCTATTATCTGATTAAGGCTGTTAAGATTCTGAAAGAGAAGCATGGCATTCGTCATGATCAGATTAATTTTGACTTCTGGGGTAAAATTCATCCAATTAACAAACAACAATCGGAAAGAGAGGGCGTGGCAGAGTATTTTAATATAAACGCTTATATCGAGAAAGATAAATCACTTGAAAAGCTAAAAAACGCCGATGTTTTATTTTTACCTTTGGAAATGTCGAATACCCCGGGAATTGGCACACTTTTTATTCCTGGTAAGTTGTTTGAGTATTTAAATACTGGAAAACCCATACTTGCTTTATGTGAGAATTCTGATTGTAAAACAATCCTTGAGGCATCCGGACTTGGAATTTGCGTTAACCCTAATCAACCTGAACAAATTGCAGACATATTGCTGAAAATCATCAGCGATTTATCCTTTCTGCAGACGTTTAAACCTGATCGAGATTATATCTCGCAATTTTCTTTTGTCAATAAAACAGCTGAGTTAAGTGAGGTCTTTAATAAACTTAACGTCAAATGAAATTGACATATTGAATTGGAGTGTGGATAGCATCTCGGTTGATATGGCTAAATTTGAATCGAATTGTAATGATCATTCTCATTAGATTCAAGAAGAATAAAAAATGAAAAAAATCTTAGGAATATCAGCCTTTTATCACGATTCCGCAGCAGCGATAACAGTTGGAGGAAGAGTAGTGGCAGCTGCGCAGGAAGAGCGTTTTACGAGAGATAAACATACCCCAGACTTTCCCAAAAATGCAGTTGAATATTGTTTACAGGAAGCTGGACTTACATTGAATGAGTTAGATGCTGTCGTATTTTATGATAAACCATTTCTGAAATTTGAACGTCTGCTAGAAACCTATTACGCTTTTGCTCCAAAAGGTTTTCTTTCTTTTATTAAAGCTATTCCAGTATGGCTCAATGAAAAAATATTTCTTAAAAAGCTTATCATTGATAATTTGAAAGAAATCCAGAATTTTGATAAACGCAAAGTAAAAATTCTATTTCCTGAACACCATTTGTCACATGCTGCCAGTGCTTTTTATGTATCTCCTTTTAAATCGTCAGCTATCCTAACTATTGATGGGGTTGGTGAATGGAGTACTGCTTCAATTGCCTATGGAGAAGAAGGAAAAATTAAGTTGTTAAAGGAACTTGATTTTCCTCATTCCGTTGGTTTGTTATATTCTGCATTTACTTATTTTCTTGGCTTTACTGTTAATTCTGGAGAATATAAATTAATGGGATTGGCACCCTACGGCGATCCTGATGCTGAGCAAACTAAGCAGTTTATTGAGTTAATCAAAAAGCATCTTGTCGATATAAAAGAAGATGGTTCAATCTGGTTAAACCAAAAATATTTTAATTACGCAACGGGCTTAAGAATGGTGCATGACTCAAAATGGGAAGCAATTTTTGGTTTCCCAAGAAGAGACGATGAAAATGACCTGAAACAACACCATTGTAATCTGGCCATTGCTATTCAAAAAGTAACCGAGGAAATCGTCATTAAAATGGCAAAAGAAGCTAAGAGAATAACCAATAGTGATTATCTATGTATGGCTGGAGGAGTGGCTCTTAATTGTGTGGCTAATGGTAAATTGTTGCGCGAAAAAATATTTAAAGATATTTATATACAGCCTGCTGCCGGTGATGCTGGTGGTGCTTTAGGTGCTGCATTAGCTGCCTCCTGCATGTACTTTGACGAGCCAAGAGTTTACAACTCAGAAAATGCAAAATTTGATACCATGTCTGGCTCTTATCTCGGTCCGGATTATTCGGATAAAGAGATTGAACAAATGTGCAGATTTGTTAAAGCTGTTTACACAAAGCATTCTGACAATCAGAAGTTATCAGATTATGTTGCTTCCAGATTAGCAGAAGGTGCCGTTGTTGGATGGTTTCAAGGTCGCATGGAGTTTGGTCCAAGAGCTCTTGGAAACAGAAGTATACTTGGAGATGCAAGAAATCCGGAAATGCAGAAAAAACTGAATTTAAAGATTAAATACCGTGAGGGATTCAGACCATTTGCGCCTTCTGTACTTGCAGAAGATGTGCAAGACTATTTTGATTTAGACAGCGATTCACCATACATGTTAATAGTTTCTCCAGTGAAAGAGAGCCGTAGAAAAAATCTGCCTGATAATTTCCATTCTATGGATTTATGGGATAAATTATACTACGAAAGAAGTGATGTGCAGTCTATTACACATTTAGATTTTTCAGCTAGAATTCAGTCGGTCCATAAAGAAACTAATCCTCGTTACTGGAATTTGATTGATGCATTTAAGAAACAGACAGGATATGCATTGGTGGTAAACACTAGTTTTAATGTGAGAGGCGAGCCTATTGTCTGCACACCGCATGATGCTTTCAGATGTTTTATGAGTACTGAAATGGATTGTTTAGTGATCAATGATTACGTGTTTGAAAAAACACAACAACTTGACTGGGAAAACAAGGAAAAATGGATGGTACAATTTAAAAAGGACTAATATGTGGTTTAAAAAACTTTTAACAATTGTCATAGGTGTTATTATTTCTCTTGCACTTTGCGAAGTTGTTCTTAGGATATACAATCCTTTTCAATCAAGAGTCAGAGGAAATGAAATTATCCTCAAAAGTAATTATAAGCGAAAAGTGCAGGTTGAGCCTGCTATTAAAGGCTTAGATGCTAAAGTTTTTTATTCAACAAATTCGCTTGGTTTTCGGGGACCAGAGCCTCCGGAAAACTGGAATGATAAAACAACTATTATCACTGTCGGAGGAAGCACCACTGAATGTTCATTATTGTCTGATGATTCGACATGGACAGCACACTTGTACAAAAATCTAAAAGCCACAGACCCTTCTGTATGGATGAATAATGCTGGTCTTGATGGCTGCTCAAGCTATGGTCATATCATACTGATGAGAGATTATATTGTTAAACTCAAACCAGATTATGCTGTATTTCTGGTAGGTATCAATGATGTTGTTAAAATGTCGTTTCAAAATGAAGATGGTTTTTTAATAAATAGAAAAGAATCATATTGGCGAACATTACTAAAGAAGTCAGAGTTGTTTACTACAATCTCTAATTTGATGGAAGCTATGAAGTCTCAGAAAGCCAGTGTGGCCCACGGTAGTGACCCATATGATTACAAAAACAATGAATTGAATAAAGGTGATTCTGTGTATCGTAAAGGTATTCAGCAACAATTAACAAAGATGTTACCAGCCTACATTGATCGAATTTCTCAAATTGTTGAACTTTGCCGTAAATCAGACATAAAACCGGTTTTTGTTACTCAGCCTAAATTTGATGATACTGCGAGTTTTTCATGGAAGGTTATGCAACAATATAATGAAGTCCTCATAAACTATTGTAAAAAGGAATCAATTCCTTGTATAGATCTTGGAAGCTTGATGCCAAGAGATGAAAATTTTTATTACGATCAAATTCATTTTACTAACAGAGGTGCTGCTAAAATTGGTGATATTCTATATCCCGAAATGATTAATATTATTAAACAAACAAAAAATAAATAATGGAATTTTTAAAAGACTTATGGCAATTTATGAAGCAGAGAAAGAAATTCTGGCTTATTCCTATCATAGTTGTGCTGTTATTACTCGGAATTTTATTAGTGGTTGGTGGCTCTAGTGCCATTGCACCATTCATTTACACTTTATTCTAATATTATGCAGAAAATGAAAAGCAATCCAGCAAAAACTGCTCTGACAATTTCAATGGGCTTTTTGCTGATTTTTTGGTTTACAAAGATGCAATGGGCCATAATGTTAGCCCTTATTGTAGGAATTGTGGCCGTATTCTCTGAAACTCTCAGTAAATATATTGAGAAGGTATGGATGAAGCTAGCCTTTATCCTTAGCTTAATAGTGCCTAATATTGTTTTAGGAATAGTGTTTTTCGTGTTTCTACTGCCTTTGTCACTACTGTCAAAAGTATTTAGGAAGGAAGATGCTTTAAAACTTAAAAATAAGTTTGACTCCGTTTATAGTGAGAAAAACAAAGAATATGATAAGGCTCATTTTGAAAATATGTGGTAATTTTCAATAAACTGATAATCGTCAACTTAAATTAAAACCCCATTAATAGTTTTGCAAATAGATAAAAACACAGGCATGCAACACATATTAGAAAGTCATCCGTATATTCAGGAAGTTCTCGCTTTAGAAAAACAATATACTGACAGGAAAATATTTCATCAGAAAGCAGAACATTTACTCTCTAAAATGGGAGCAGATGATGATTTTTTAAAGCTTGTATTAAAAAGAAATTTTGAAGACAAAGGCTTTCTGGAGCAAAAGTGGAGTTTATACAACATACCTTTTCTTTATATATATGAAACTGCTGATTTCTACTTGAAAATTCACTTTTTTCCGAGTATGAAACAGTTTGTACCTGGAACTGCTGCACACTGTATTCATCATCATAACAATTACATTCTTACAACTGCTGCTATCTTTGGCTCTGGTTACGAGACTCTGTTGTTTGACAAAGATGTAAAAATAGATCCTAAAACTCTGGATGCAAAAATGAAAATTGCTAAGCATTTCACTCAGCAGGAATTTCCTATTCACTGCATTGATGCATGGGAGCCACATTTGGTATTTAATCCGGAAAAGTTTTCTGCCACTTTGCAATTATGGACACCAGATCAGAAAAGGGTGACCGATAACCTTAGGGTAAATCCAGTGTTAAAGGCAATTAAAAATCCACTTAGAAAACTGATTTACATGTTTGGAATGGAAAAACAGTTCGGCATTGCCTCACAGAAAACCTATCAGTGGTATCCTTCGGGCGATCACTTCAAGGCGATTGAGGAGAATGAATATTTTGAACCTACAAGAACTGCTGTCGGACCTGAGGTCAATAAATATAGTTTTCAAACAATTAGCTATTTTATTCAACAAAGACAGTTAATTGATAAGGAATTTTTATCTCAGGTGTTCGAAAATTCAGTCACCCCAGAATATTACAAGCCTTTCCTGACTGATTTAATTCAAGGTAAACCAATTGAAGAAACCTTTTGTAAAGAAGCGATAAATATTCCGCAAAAAACATATATGTTAGCGGATGTATTTGCTGCCTCTGAATAATGGGAATAATTCTATTTGTAATTGCATTTGTTTTACTAAGCTTTATCTATTCAAAGTTTAACTTTGAATCATTTGAAGTTTTTCTTTTTAGTCTACTCTCTCAGTTAATTTTAATTCTTTTTCTAACAGAATCTTTAAGTGCTTTTTCACTTATTTATAATCATTTTATTGGCCTTTCATGGTTATTGATAGATGTTATTCTGTTCGGTATATGTATTTATCTATACAAAGGTTTTAAATTTAAACTTAATTACTCTCTTCCCAAGTTTAATGCTATTAATACCATTGTAGTATTTGTCTTTCTCCTGCTCATCATTCAGTCGCTGGTCTATCCACCAAATAATTATGATGCAATGACCTATCATATGGCAAGATTGCCTAATTGGTTAGCCAATCATTCTCTTAGGCATTATGCTACAAATATTTACCGACAGTTATACCAGCCACCTTTATCCAGCATCATTTTATTGCATATAAATGTGCTTTCTGGATCTGATATCTTCTCTAATTTACTTCAGGTATTTTTTCTCTATGTTTTATTAAAAACGCTTGTTCAAATCGGCGCAATTTTAGGGGTCAAACAAATCGAAAATATTTCTATAGTTCTCATAACTATACCTGCAGTTGTTCTGCAAGCTTCTAGTGTTACAAATAATATCATTGAAGCAAGTTTTGTGGCAATTGCACTTTTGTATGCCTTGAAACTCAGAAATGAAATGAAAGTTATGAGTTTTTTGGTGCTGGGCGTGTCGGCCGGACTCAGTATTCTAACCAAAGGAACCGCTTATATTTTTGTTCTTCCAATTTTTGTTTTTTGTGGTATCGATGCTCTTGTAAATCGACAGTTTCTTAAAAAAGCCAGCCTTCTCTTATTAAGCGGTATTCTGGCACTTGGACTAAACGTGTTTCATTACCAAAGAAATTATCAGTTGACCGGAAGTTTCCTGGGAACAGATCCTGCTGAAAAAAAAATGTACAGTAATCAGGATATGAGTATCTCAAGATTCTGTTCTAATGGCATAAAAAATATTGGCAATCATCTCGGACCATACCCATTGAGTATCTATACAGAATCGGCTATTTATAAGACCCATGATCTATTAGGTATTCCTATTAATGGCGAAGGTATCAATTTTAATAATTTTGACTACCACGTAACTGCATCACCCAATACAGAAGACAATGCACCAAATTTAATTCATGTTGTATTGATGCTATTTAGCATTGTCATTGTCTTGATAGAGATCATCAGAAGAAAACGTCAATTAAAAGATCCACTGATTTTTACGCTTGGTATTATTGTTTTGCAATTTGTTTTTTTTAATATTTTTCTAAAATGGCAACCATGGCATTCGCGTAATCACATCTCTATGTTTGTAGAGTTTGTTCCTATACTGGCATTGATTGTTTTTGATGGGAATAAACTCAAAAGGTACAGACAAGTTCTTTTAGGAATTATGCTATTTTATGCGGTTCTATTAATTGTATTTAACCGACTACGACCATTTATTTCATACCCTCCATATACCTCAACAGTAAGTTTGTTCAGCAGCAGAGATGAAAAGTATTTTGCAGACAGAACCCATTTGATCGGCGATTTCTTGAATATTAAAAAAGAACTTGGAGATGTCAATTACCATACTATTGGAATTAACATCTACTGGAACGAATATGAGTACCCGTATTTTAAAGATTGTTTTTCTATGTATGCGCTTAGACCATATCACATAATAGATAAACCAAATCCAAGCATTAAAATTATAAATGGAAATTATATTCCTGACTATATTATTTCGGACAGAATCTATCTCGATGTCATCGACTTTAAATTCATGAAATATTATAAAATAACGAAGGACAATAGTAATATTGCACTTTATAAACGCATCGATTAGGATGAAAATATTGTATTACTCACCTCACCCTACCCACGATATAGTAAGTGAGGTGGGATATGCTACCCATCAGCGGGAGGTAATACTGGCACTTAAAGCAATGGGGCATGAAGTTTTACCACTCATCATGGGCGGCACAGAAGCATCAGATCTAAACCCTCTTGCCAGAGATACTTATCAGCCTTCAAAATTAAAAAGTGTTGTAAAGAAATTAATACCATCCTGGTTATGGACAAGTTTTAATAATTATAAATTAAGACAACATGACAAAAAAGCGGGAGAACGATTACGGAAATCTTTGGATGACTTTAAACCAGATCTGATTTATGAACGCTCAGAGTACCTTCAGGACTCAGGTGCAAAACTGGCTTCTTCTCTGGGTATACAATATTTTTTGGAAGTAAATGCACCATTTGTTGAGGAAATGCATGCTTTTGAAGGGTATTCACTTTATCATCCTTTGGCACATAAAATAGAAAGGTATAAACTGGAAAAGGCAGATAAAGTATTTGTAGTTTCTACTTCTCTGGCTGATTTTTTAGTGAAACAATATCAGTGTAATGCAGAGAAAATATTCGTTCAACCTAATTGTATTAATCCTGCTAAAATTTCAGTTGAGTCTGATAAAATTAAACAAATAAGAACAAAGTTCTCTATTGGTGAAAAGAAAGTTATTGGTTTTGTTGGTTCTATGTTCCCTTATCATGGGGTTGATCTATTAATCTCAGCTTTTGCAGATGTTCATCAAACACATCCTGAATCTATTTTAATGGTTGTAGGAGATGGAAGTATTTTGAAGCAATTGAAAGAGCAAGCAGTGAATTTGGGTATTAATAATGATGTCATTTTTACTGGTAAAATTCCGCATAAAGAGGTATTCAATTATATAAGTGCTATGGATATCTGTATTATGGCAAGATCAAACTGGTATGGCTCTCCTGTCAAATTATTTGAATATGGTTTAATGAAGAAACCAATCATTGCTCCAGATACAATGCCAGTTAGAGATGTTATGGAGCATGGCCAGGATGCCCTGATTATAAAAGATGATGTTCAGTCATTAAAGTTGGCCTTAGAGCAGTTATTAATTGATACAACACTTTCTAATCAATTAGCCGATAATTTTTATCAGAAAGTAATGGCTGCTTATCAATGGAAACATGCAGCGAATAATATTATTAAACAATGCAAATAGCAATAGTCTGTGATGGTATTCATCCTTATGTGATGGGTGGAATGCAAAGGCATACCTTTTATCTGGTGAAATATCTCAGCAGAATGGGTGTTAAAATCACTCTGGTGCATTTTAATATGAGTAAACTGGATATTCATAAGCTGGATGTATTTTCTGAGCAGGAGAGAGCTTGTATAGAAAATATTGTTATTGATTTTCCCAAAGGTGATAAGTTACCTGGTCATTATGTCAGAGCATCCTACAAATATTCTTGTATGGTTTATGAGCTTTTGAAAGATAGGATGTCTGAGTTTGATTTTATCTATTCAAAGGGATTTAGTGCTTGGAAAATAATCAGAGAAAAGCAGAAAAATCCATCGGCATTTCCACCTGTTGGTGTTAAATTTCATGGGTATGAAATGTTTCAGAAACAAGCTGATTTTAAGAGTCTGCTCAAATCATTTTTGTTAAGAAGACCAGTAAGGTGGATTAGTCTGAATGCTGACTATGTATTTTCTTATGGTTCGAAAATCACAGAGATAATTAAAAGTCTGGGCGTCAAATCAAATTCAATTATAGAAATTCCTGCAGGCATTGAAAGAGATTGGATTCGAGAATCTGAAATTCATGTAAGTCTAAAACGTAAGTTTGTTTATCTCGGAAGGTATGAGAGAAGGAAGGGAATTGAGGAACTAAACAAAGCGATTCAACAAGTATCGGATTTGTCATTACCATTCGAATTTCATTTTATTGGTCCGTTTTCTGATTCACAAAAATTAAAAATACCTGGAGTATTCTATCATGGTTCTATCACCGATAATGATAAAATAAGAAGCATACTGGATCAGTCAGATTTTCTTGTTTGTCCGAGTTGGAGTGAAGGTATGCCAAATGTCATTCTTGAAGGAATGGCAAGAGCTTGTGCAATTATTGCTACAGATGTAGGAGCTACTTCAATCATGCTTTCAAAGGATAATGGTTTAACAGTTAAAACAGGCAATATTGATGATCTGGTTGTAAAACTTAAACAGGCCATTGAAATGAGCGAGGCTGAAATAGTATCGCTTAAACTTTCTTCATTACTTAAGGTAAAAGAAAAATTCGTTTATGAGCGAATTTTAAATAAATTCGTCGATTCAATTCAAACAATAATTAAAAAATGATGAACAAAATTAAAGAACTCAACTTAAAAGTATGGATAATTTATGTCTTACTGGCATTTCCGATGTTCTATTTTGCGTACAAATTTGGGGTATTATTACAAGGATATAAAGATGCTGAGTCATATCTAAAATTATATGAGAATTTAAGTTCTCCGGATGTTGAAGCACCGTTCAATATGCGATTAATAAGCGCTTCTATTATTCATTTCATGGATAAGATAGGGTTGATGTATTATACAGAGTGTTCAATAGATGCCTATCCTCAGTTTGATAAAAGCTTATTTTTTAATAATATATTTCTCAATTTTTTCTGTATTTCTCTGACATCATTTTCTTTGTTCAGAATATTTGTAAAACTAGGTTTCAATCCAATTATGTCGTTTTTGTCAGGAGTACTGTATTTGCTGGGTTTTGGAACATTATTTTACCTTATGATGCCGGGGCCTGATGCATTATCTGTTCTTATTTTCACTTGGATAGTGTATTTCTATATTCAAAAAAGTTTCTGGTTAATTCCGCTTTTCTCATTGTTGATTTTGCAAAGAGAATATTTCTTCCTCTCATTTATGGTTATTTCTATAATGGATTTTCTGAAACACAAAAACAAGTATTACATCTATGTTTTCATAATCAATATTGCATGTTTCCTAACGTATTTCGCCTTAAGAAAGACCATTTTTCACACTCACCACTGGAGTCATCAGACTTCACCTGAATTCTTGTTAAAAACGCTCTTTAACAGCGATCTTCAATTGGTTCCTTTAATTAAGCAGTCACTGATGACGATGAATATTTACCTGATTTATATCTTTATCATTATTTACAAGAAAATGAAGGGTATGAGCATCAATTCTCATTATTTACTCATCACATTATTAGTGCTTGCAGAAATAACAGTGCTGAGTTATGCAGCAACTTTTGGTACTAATAACGGTAGATATTTTTATTTGAATATTCCTTTCTTTTTATACTTTATGATGCTGGAAATTCGACCATTTTACGATAAACTTCTTGCATATAATAAAGAAGAAGAAGTTTTATAAACGCTGTTGTTTTAACTTTTCTTTTTGATAATATTCTTTGATAATTTTATTACAGAGGTAATACATGAAAAAGAATAGGAAGAATCCGTTTCCAAAGTAATTTCCTGTTCTCACCAAACGGATTATAAACCATATAAAAATACTTTGATTAATTAGGGTATAATCCCTTAAGTCAGGATAAGCATAGCCTCTTTTTCCAATAAAATTCTTAAAGAGGAATAGAAAAAACAAACCAAGTCCTAGAATACCAGTTTCTGACATCAGCCTGACAAACATTGAATTAGCATCTGCAGTATTAAAGATACCATATCTGATTACATAGTCTTGGTCAAAATATTTGCTGAAATATTTTTTATAGTTTGTTTCGTGAGTTCCCAAACCAGTTCCAGTTAAGGGTTTCTCATTAAAAGAGGCCTGAGCAATGATGTAATTGGAATAAAGCGCAAAGCTGCTGGTATTAAGTTCAGTTAAATCTTCTTTTTTGGTAGAGTTATTTCTGAATGCTTCCAGTGTTTGATTGAATTTTATATTAAACTCTAACCATTCCTTTTGGATATTGTTAAAGGATATCATTAACAAAGCAATAAAGACAGGTAGTAGAATGATTTTCCAACTTCTAAAATTCAAATAGTTTTTATCATACAGCCAGAAAATTACAATACCGCCCAATCCAAGAAATCCAGCAGAAGAAAACGTAAAGATAAAGCAAGTGAATATTGCACTAGTGATAAATAGATTATTATATTTTGAAAGAATTTTTTCGAAAATAGTCGTTTTATAAAGGATATAAAACATAGACGGAAGAAGAGCTACAGCCAGAAAATATGGTTCACCTAACAGGCCATAAATTCTGTAATAACCAGAGGTGGTCATTCTTATTCTCTCATTGATATGGATACCATTAAGATTTAATATCTCTTCTAACAAGCCCTCTAATGAGATAAACAAAGCCACAAAAATGTACATTCTAAAGATTCTTTTTACTTCAAAATTATTGTAGGCCAAAAAAGTGTAATAAGCAATCGAGGTAAATACTACCCCAACAAGTTGTTTGGTAACACCCAAACTATAAGTGTCTTCAAATAATGTCACTGCAAGGGTAGTTATAATTAGTGCAGTGATAGAGACAGTAAACCACCTTGGTAGTAATTGAAACGAACCAGTAGATTTGATATAAAAAATGATGCTAACTGCAAAAATTAAATAGTAATAATAAAAATCAAAGGGTAACTGATAGCGCAAGAAAATAAAATCATCCATGAATACGGAGGCAACCATAGCCCAGCTAATCAGTTTTTTGAAATTCATGAATTAAGTATAATCTTTGCAAAAGTAAAAATTTTGCGCGTATTAATACTATATACTGAACTTGCGGGTTATGTTCTTGGGAATTTTAAAAGGTTTTTAGATTTGAATCCAGATGCTGAATTGCTAGTGGTACACTATCCTGTCAATCCAGAAGCCCCATTTAATTTTGATTCTTATAAGGGTGCAAAATTTATTGTTTTCGATAAAACTAAAGCAGAAAATCAGGCTCAGGAACTTTTAAAATTTAAGCCTGATGTGGTTTTATGCTCTGGATGGGGTAATAAAATATACATCGATTGGGTAAAAGCCTTAGATAAAAAGGTTAAAAGAGTTATTTGCTTCGACAATCAATGGAAGGGCACCGTCAAACAAAGAATTCTCTCGGTGATCTCTTCGCTCACATTTTTAAAAATGTTTAAGTATGCCTGGGTACCTGGAGAACCTCAAAAGCAATATGCCCTGAAACTTGGATTTAAAGAGTCTAATGTTTTTACAGGTCTTTATCCGGCAGATACTGAATTGTTTATTCCTATTGGAAAAAAGAAACTTTCTGAAAAAGGCGTATATCCCAAAGTTATGCTCAGTGTGGCACGTTATATTCCTCAGAAGGATCTTCCAACGATGTGGCAGGCATTTATTTCGGCTAATCAGGTTACAGGCGAAAAATGGTCCATGCAATGTATAGGATTCGGAGATCTGTTTGAACAACGGATACAACATCCATCAATTTCTCATCTTGGATTTAAACAGCCATCTGAAATCGAATCTTATGTTTTAACTTCTGGAGTTTATGTATTGCCAAGTGTTTATGAACCCTGGGGTGTTGCTGTCCATGAAATGGCTTTGTGCGCATTACCTTTGGTACTAAGTGATAAAGTTGGAGCAGCTTCTATGTTTTTAAAGCAGGAGAATGGTTTTTCTTTCAAGGCAGGCGACCAGTCGGGATTGACAGAAATTTTTACTAGAATAATGCGCATGAAAGATGAAGAGTTATGGGCTATGTCTGAAGCCAGTTATCAATCGGGTATGCAACTAAGCAGCAATCACTGGGCTGGTACAATGTCAAAAATATTAAACGACTAATGGAAAAAACAACAAACGGCACCATTCTCATTTTTGCAGATTGGTATGTTCCGGGATACAAAGCTGGCGGTCCGATACAATCTGTCTTCAATCTCGCACAGTTACTTAGTCAGGATTTTAAAGTAAAAGTGGTTACCAGAAATACCGATCTTAATTCAAATGAAGGCTATCCTGGAATAGTTTCTGATACTTGGGTACAATTGTCAGAGAACCATGAAGTAATGTATTTGAGTAAAGGCAATACCAATTTTAAAAATATTAAACAATTAGTAAAGCAAAATACTAATAATGTTATATTAATTAACGGTTTATATTCATTTTACTTTAGTTTTTTACCAACTCTTTTATGTGTGGCCTATCCAGTTAAAAAAGTATTAATTGCTGTCAGAGGAATGTTGCATGCTTCTGCTTTGTCCGTTAAACCGCTTAAAAAACAACTCTTTTTAGCCTTTGCTCGTGGTTTTGGTCTCTATAATAAATCGCTTATGCTGGCCACTAATCAATCTGAAGTTGAAGAGATCAAACGCACACTTGGCAAAGTGAAACCAGTGATAGCACCTAATATTCCAGCTATCTATAAACCCATTGAACCGAAGCAGGTTTCTAATGAGATTTTTACCTTGGCATTCATTGGTAGAATTGCCCCTGAAAAGAATCCTTTGCTAGTTTTAAATGCGTTAAAATCATATACGAAGCCTACAAGATTAATATTTTGTGGTGGCTCCAATAATGATCAGTATTTGTCACAATTCAAAGAGGGAATGTCCCAATTGCCTGATAATGTTAAAGCAGAATATCATGCAGATATGCCACATTACGATATCCAGAACTTATTTGCGAGGATTGATGTTATGGTACTCCCTAGTCTTGGTGAAAACTTTGGACATGCCATCTACGAAAGCTTTGTTGCCGGTGTTCCTGTTATCATTGGCAATAATACTCCTTGGAAGGACATAGAGTCAAAGCATGCAGGTATTGAGATACAGCCCGATGATAGCCAGGCTTTATTAACTGCAATCGATAAGTTTGCGACTATGGATTCAGGCACTTATCAGACATGGCGAGAAGGTGCCAATACAGTTGCAGCTGAATATTATTCTACCAATAATTTCAGGCAAATTTATTTAGAATTGTTTTCTTGACTACATTTGCCATTGGAAAATGAAAAAAACCGTTCAGCTAAACACCTATAACAACGACCATTTTAATCCGGGTGCGGGTAAAATTAAAAGGGGCCTTTGGCATATAGTTAATGCGGTTTTTTTTAATTCTTTCTTTCATTTTTACGGCCTCAAAGTCGCCTTACTAAAATTATTTGGAGCCGAAATTGGAATTAATGTTCTCATAAAACCTTATGTCAATATCAAGTATCCCTGGAATTTGATTATTGGTAATGATGTTTGGATTGGGGAAAATGTTTGGATCGATAATCTCGAAAAGGTACAAATTGGCAATAGTGTCTGCCTTTCTCAGGGCGCTCTTCTGTTGTGTGGTAATCATGATTATAAAAAATCTACATTCGATCTGATTACAGGCACTATTATACTTGAAGATGGTGTTTGGATTGGTGCCAAAAGTATTGTTTGCGGGAATGTAATCTGCCACTCGCATAGTGTTTTAAGTGTTAATAGTGTCGCCGCTCGGAACCTTGATGCCTACACAATTTATAAAGGAAATCCAGCAACTCCAATAAAAGAAAGAATCATTGAATAATCCAAAAGTCTCCATCATAACTATTTGTTTTAACTCTGGGAAAACAATCGAAGACACCTTGGTTTCTGTTAGAAATCAGGACTATCCCAATATTGAGCATGTAATAATTGATGGTCTATCTAAAGATAATACGCTCGAAGTTATAGCAAAAAATCAGCATGCAGGTATAGTTTTGTTAAGTGAAAAAGACCATGGTCTTTATGATGCTTTGAACAAAGGGTTTCAATTGTGCACGGGCGATATAATTGGTGTTTTGCACTCAGACGATTTCTTGGCAGGAAATTCAGTAATTTCTAATTTGGTTAACTTGTTTCAGCAACATCCGGATGCTGGAGCTATAGCCTCTTCAGTCAATATTTATAAACCAGAAAGACCAGAAAAACCTTATAGAGTATACAATGCAAGTCATTTTAAAACCTGGCAGTTCAGAATAGGTATTCAACCACCACATCCAGGTTTTTATGTTACAAGAAATGTGTTTAATCAGGTTGGCTATTTTAATTCATCTTATAAAATCAGCGGTGATTTCGACTGGTTATACAGAGTAATTGTTGAAGAAAAAACAAATGTTTTCTATACAGATTTTGTAACAGTGAGCATGAGAGATGGCGGAGTTAGTTCATCTGGATTTGAAAGCAAAAAACTGATGAACCGAGAAAACCTCAGAGTATTAAAATCTCATGGTGTATACAGTAATAAATTTCTTATTTACATGAAATACTTTTGGAAGGTATTTCAATTAAGATTTTAGTTTATTTCGAGCGGGTGCCCGTAAGTTTTTCTTTTAGAAAGTCGCCTGTATAACTTTCCTTACATTTTATCAGATTTTCAGGCGTTCCTTCAAATACCAGATTGCCTCCTTCGTTGCCTCCTTCTGGTCCGAGGTCTATTACCCAGTCTGCGCACTTTATAACATCCGGATTGTGCTCAATAATGAGCACTGAATGCCCTTTTTCAATTAAGGCATTAAAACAATAAAGTAGCTTGTGAATATCATGGAAATGAAGTCCCGTTGTTGGCTCATCGAAAATAAACAGAGTATGAGTTTCTTTGGTACTACCCTTTCCTAAAAAAGTAGCCAGCTTGATTCTTTGAGCTTCTCCACCACTGAGCGTGTTGCTCGACTGACCTAAGGCAACATAACCTAATCCAACATTTTGAAGTGGCGCAATTTTAGAGCTGATAGAGGGTTTGTCGCTGAAAAACTCCATCGACTCATCAACAGTCATTTCAAGGATATCTGCAATGTTTTTTTCTTTATAAGTAACTTCGAGTATCTCGTCTTTAAAGCGTTTTCCATTACAAAATTCGCATGGCAAAATTAAATCTGCCATGAATTGCATTTCAATTGTTACCTCGCCTTCGCCCTTACAATTGTCGCATCTACCACCATCTACGTTAAATGAAAAATGTGATGGTTTTAGCTTCTTAGCTTTTGCAATTGGCAGTTCAGAAAATAAATCACGAATACTGTCGTAAGCTTTAACATAGGTAACTGGATTGCTTCGACTTGATTTACCAATCGGATTCTGATCTACCATTTCGATTTGTTTTACCAAATGGATGTCCCCTGAAATCTTTTCATGCTTACCTGTTTTTGTGCCAGTATAATTGCCTATTGCTTTATTCAGACCAGGATAAAGTATGTTCTTTATTAAAGTAGTTTTCCCGCTTCCACTGACGCCTGTTACACATGTTATTACCTGAAGTGGAAAACGTACATCCACATTTTTCAGATTGTTCTCGCGAGCGCCAGTTATTTCAATGCTGTTTTTCCACTTTCTTCTTGAAACTGGTATATCAATTTTAAGACGTTGACTTAGGTACTGACCAGTTAAACTGTCTTTACTGCTTAATATATCAGAATAGTTACCACTGTATACTAAATTTCCTCCTTTAGTACCAGCCTGTGGCCCGATATCAATCAATTTGTCTGCAGCCAGCATCATCTCTTCTTCATGCTCAACTACAATAACAGTATTGCCAATTTTTTGAAGTGATTTCAAAACTTCTATTAACCTCTGAGTATCTCTTGGATGTAAACCAATACTTGGCTCATCCAAAATGTACATACTACCAGTTAAACTGCTGCCTAAAGAGGTGGCAAGATTGATTCTTTGTGACTCTCCTCCACTTAAAGTATTACTTAATCTATTTAATCCTAAATAGCCTAATCCCACATTTTTAAGAAAAATTAATCTGTTCTTAACTTCAGTAAAAATTCTACCCCCAATTTGTGTATCTGTTGCAGATAAGGTAACGTTATTGAAGTAGTCATTTGCCTGATCAATTGACATTAATAAGACGTCCTGAATACAAGTGTGCTTTGGAATAGTTTTGCTTGCATTCGTGGCAATAAGCTTTACGTATGATGCATCTTTTCGTAAACGGGTTCCTTTACAATCAGGACAAACAGTTTTGCCCCTGTAACGACTTAACATCACTCTGTATTGAATCTTGTAGGATTTTTCTTCCAGGTATTTGAAAAAAGCATTAATGCCCTGAACTTTTTGATTGCCATCCCATAACAGAGATTTTTCCTTCTCACTTAGTTCGTAATAGCTACGGTGCACCGGAAAATCGTATTCTATCGCCATGCGAATAAACTCTTCTTTCCACTCACTCATGGTTTCACCCTTCCAGGGTTGAACGCAGCCTTCGTATACACTCAGGTTTTTATCAGGTACCACCAGGTCTTCGTCAATGCCAATCACCTGCCCATAACCTTCACAGGTTTTACAAGCGCCTAATGGATTGTTGAAGCTCAGAAAATCTTTGCTGGGAATCTCAAAACTGATGCCGTCCATCTCAAACTTATTTGAGAAATCGTGCATCTTGTCATCCACTTTCAGGTAACAGGTACCATGGCCCTCCCAGAAGGCACTTTCTATCGAATCAGCTGCCCGGTTTTGTAAATCTTCATCTGTTTTATCATACACCAAACGGTCGATGACCAGATAGGCTTTTGTTCCTTTTAAGTCTTTTTTTACATCAACATCACCAAGTTTTAAAATACCAGCATTGGTTAAAATCCTTACAAAACCTTGCTGTAAATAGGTACTTAATATGTCTTTCTCTTTACCCTTTTTAAAATCAATCTCACTTAATATCAGAACAGTCTGACCGTCTTCTAATGTATTAATAAAATTTACCACATCATCAGTGGTATGTCTTACAACTTCCTTTCCACTAATGGGAGAAACTGTGCGCCCAATTCTCGAAAATAGTAATTTTAAATAGTCATAAATCTCAGTGCTTGTAGCAACAGTACTTCTTGGATTGCGGGTAT
>JACCDH011291016.1_pt1 | contig 40132 bp, 37 predicted proteins | sample 7442481 | NCBI WGS metagenome assembly JACCDH01 (sample SAMN15323433, study PRJNA562643) | freshwater metagenome | isolation source: river surface water | place: USA:Blue River Watershed | collected 2017-08-15 | reverse complement strand
ATTAGAGCATGCAACTGAATTCCACTGAAATCTCTGAACTGATCAAACAACGTATTGCTCAGTTTGAAGTTGTCAGTGAAGCTCGTAACGAAGGTACTATCGTGTCTGTTACCGATGGTATCATCCGGATCAATGGCCTTGCTGATTGTATGCAAGGTGAGATGATCGAGCTTCCTGGTAACCGTTACGCTATCGCATTAAACTTAGAGCGCAGCTCTGTTGGTGCTGTAGTCATGGGTCCATATGCGGATCTGCGTGAAGGTATCAAAGTCAAAGCAACTGGCCGTATTTTGGAAGTTCCAGTCGGTCCAGGTCTGTTAGGTCGTGTGGTGAACACTTTGGGTGAGCCAATCGACGGTAAAGGTCCAATTGAAGCGGCTGGTTTTGCACCTGTTGAGAAAATTGCTCCAGGCGTAATCGACCGTCAATCAGTTGATCAACCAATGCAAACTGGTTACAAATCAGTTGACTCGATGATTCCAATCGGCCGTGGCCAACGTGAATTGATCATCGGTGACCGTCAAACTGGTAAAACCGCATTAGCAATCGATGCCATCATCAACCAAAAATCTTCTGGCGTTAAATGTATCTACGTATGTATCGGCCAAAAAGCCTCTACAATCGCAAACGTAGTGCGTAAGTTAGAAGAGCACGGTGCATTAGCTCACACCATCGTGGTTGTTGCTTCTGCATCAGAAGCGGCTGCTCTGCAATTCTTAGCGCCGTACTCTGGTTGTACTATGGGTGAATACTTCCGTGACCGTGGTGAAGATGCACTGATCGTATACGATGACTTGTCAAAACAAGCTGTTGCATACCGTCAAATCTCATTGTTGTTACGTCGTCCACCAGGACGTGAAGCATACCCAGGTGACGTATTCTATTTACACAGCCGTCTGTTAGAGCGTGCATCACGTGTTAACGACAACTACGTTGAGCGTTTAACTAATGGTGAAGTGAAAGGTAAAACTGGTTCATTAACAGCATTACCAATCATTGAAACTCAAGGCGGTGACGTTTCTGCTTTCGTTCCAACGAACGTAATTTCAATCACCGACGGTCAGATTTTCTTAGAATCTAACCTGTTCAACGCCGGTATCCGTCCAGCAGTAAACGCTGGTATTTCGGTATCTCGTGTTGGTGGTGCAGCACAAACGAAAATCATCAAAAAACTGGGCGGTGGTATCCGTTTAGCATTAGCACAATTCTCTGAATTGGCTGCGTTCGCGCAGTTCGCTTCTGACTTAGACGATGCAACTCGTGCGCAGTTAGACCACGGTCAGAAAGTTACTGAGCTGATGAAACAGCAACAGTACGCGCCAATGGGCGTAGCTGACATGGGCGTCTCTATTTATGCAATCGAAAAAGGTTACATGAAAGATGTTGAAGTCGCGAAAATCCTCGATTTCGAATCTGCACTGTTAGCTTACATGCATGCAGAGCACGGCCCATTCATGGCTGATCTGAATAAAACCGGTAACTACAACGACCAAATCGAAGCCACCATCAAAGGCGCGATTGAGAAGTTTAAAGCGACTCAAACCTGGTAATCAGGGATTGGCATCGGGTGGTGTTTACACCACCCTTCGTTGAAATTTTCGGAGATTAGTCATGGCCGGCGCAAAAGAGATAAAAAGTAAGATCGGGAGTATTAACAATACTCGTAAGATCACCAGCGCTATGGAAAAGGTTGCAGTCAGCAAAATGCGCAGAGCGCAGGAGCGAGTTGCCCAAAGCCGTCCATACGCTGAAGGTATGCGCAAAGTGATCGGTAATATCGCCAATGGTACCCTCGAGTATCGCCACCCGTTCTTAACCGAACGTCAGGTGAAAAACGTCGGTTACATTGTGATATCAACAGACCGAGGCCTTTGCGGCGGCTTGAATACCAACGAATTTAAACGTGTGACTCTGGCAGTCAAATCGTGGAAAGACCAAGGCGTAAATGCCAAGTTTGCTGTGATCGGCAACAAAGCATCTGTGTTCTTCCGTCGGTTTGGTGGCAACGTGGTTGCACAGCAGTCGGGTTCAGGCGATACACCACGTTTGGCTGATGTCATTGGTTCAGTACGAGTGATGCTGAAAGAATTCTCTGAAGGCAGAATTGATAAATTGTTTATTGTTTACAATAACTTTATCAACACCATGAAACAAGAACCAGTGATTGAGCAACTCTTACCTTTACCAAAAGCAGAGATGTCAGCCAGAAGTCATAGTTGGGATTACATTTACGAACCAGATCCAAAAGTTATCTTAGATAAGCTGTTGGAACGTTACGTAGAATCCCAGGTTTATCAGGGCGTTGTAGAAAACGCAGCCAGTGAGCAAGCCGCACGTATGGTCGCGATGAAAGCCGCAACCGACAACGCAGGCAACCTGATGGACGACTTAAAACTGGTTTACAACAAAGCCCGTCAAGCAGCCATCACGCAGGAACTGAGCGAAATCGTCGCCGGTGCTGCAGCTGTTTAACGCCTAGGTTTACAGGTTTGAGAAATTAGAGGAATTAACATGAGTCAAGGTAAGGTAGTCCAAATCATTGGCGCCGTTGTGGACATCGACTTTCCACAAGAATCGGTACCTGGTATCTATGACGCGTTAAACGTAACAAGCGGCGACCTGGCTGGTTTAGTACTTGAAGTACAACAACAGCTCGGTGGCGGTACTGTTCGTGCCATCGCGTTAGGTTCAACTGACGGTCTGCGTCGTGGTGCTGAAGTGGCAAACACTGGCAAAGCGATCCACGTTCCTGTTGGTAAAGCGACGTTAGGTCGTATCATGAACGTACTGGGCGAGCCAATCGACGAAGCAGGTCCAATCGGTGAAGAAGAGCGTATGCCAATCCACCGTGCAGCACCAAGCTACGAAGATCAAGCAGCTTCAAATGCACTGTTAGAAACTGGTATCAAAGTTATCGACTTAGTTTGTCCGTTTGCAAAAGGCGGTAAAGTAGGTCTGTTCGGTGGTGCGGGTGTTGGTAAGACCGTTAACATGATGGAGCTTATCCGTAACATCGCTATCGAACACAGTGGTTACTCTGTATTCGCCGGTGTTGGTGAGCGTACTCGTGAAGGTAACGACTTCTATCACGAAATGAACGACTCAAACGTTCTGGACAAAGTATCACTGGTTTACGGCCAAATGAACGAGCCGCCAGGAAACCGTTTACGCGTTGCGTTAACTGGTTTGACTATGGCTGAAAAATTCCGTGACGAAGGTCGTGACGTGTTGTTCTTCGTTGACAACATCTACCGTTACACCCTGGCCGGTACTGAAGTATCAGCATTGTTAGGTCGTATGCCGTCAGCAGTAGGTTACCAACCAACTCTGGCTGAAGAGATGGGTGTTCTGCAAGAACGTATCACTTCAACCAAAACTGGTTCTATCACTTCTGTGCAAGCAGTTTACGTACCAGCGGATGACTTAACTGACCCGTCACCAGCAACAACGTTCTCGCATTTAGATGCGACAGTTGTTCTGTCACGTAACATTGCTTCATTAGGTATTTACCCAGCAATCGACCCATTGGATTCGACTTCACGTCAATTAGATCCGCTGGTGATTGGTAAAGAACACTATGAAGTTGCGCGTGGCGTGCAGTCAGTACTGCAACGTTACAAAGAACTGAAAGACATCATCGCCATCCTTGGTATGGACGAGCTGTCAGACGCTGACCGCACCACGGTTTTCCGTGCTCGTAAAATCCAGCGTTTCCTGTCTCAGCCATTCTTCGTTGCTGAAGTATTCACTGGTTCACCAGGTAAATACGTACCGCTGAAAGAAACTATCCGTGGTTTCAAAGGCATTCTGGAAGGTGAATTCGATCACATGCCAGAACAAGCCTTCTACATGGTTGGTTCTATCGACGAAGCGATCGAAAAAGCGAAGAAGCTGTAATTTTACAGCTTTAGGAGAGCGAAATGGCGATGACAGTACAGCTGGACGTGGTAAGTGCTGAAGAGAAAATTTTCTCTGGCCTTGTCGAGTCCATTCAGGTGACTGGTAGCGAAGGTGAGTTAGGTATTTTACCTGGTCACATTCCACTGCTGACCGGCATCAAGCCTGGCATGGTACGAATTGTGAAACAATTCGGCGAAGAGCACCTGATTTATGTCGCTGGTGGCGTACTTGAAGTACAACCGCACACAGTCACAGTGCTTGCCGATGTCGCAGTTCGTTCAGAAGACCTGGACGAACAAGCAGCACTAGCCGCACAAAAACGTGCGACAGAAGTGATGCAAAACGCCGGTGCCGACTTTAACTACGCAGAAGCTGCAGCGCAATTAGCTGAAGCAATTGCTCAGTTACGTCTGATCCAGAAACTACGCGGCAAGAACTAAGTTCATATCCGTTGCAAAAAGCCACCTTCGGGTGGCTTTTTTTATGGCGATAGCAAAAAACTTAGTCGTAATTGACAACGCATCGGTTAGAATTATTGCAATCTAGCGAAAAGGATTGGCAATAATGGCATTAAATGTAGTGATTTTAGCGGCCGGTAAAGGCACGCGCATGAAGTCTTCCCTTCCCAAAGTTCTGCATAAAGTGGCAGAGCGTTCCATGGTGCAACATGTGATTGATACAGCAAACTCTTTGGGTGCTGAAAAAATCAATCTTATTTATGGCTACGGTGCTGAGCAGCTGAAAGCGGGCTTGGGTGAGCAGCCGTTAAATTGGGTGCTGCAGGCTGAGCAATTAGGCACTGGCCATGCGGTGCAGCAAGCTATTCCGCAAATTGCCGATGAAGATACAGTGCTGATCCTCTATGGCGATGTGCCGTTAACACGCAAAGAAACCTTGCAGCAATTATTGGCGACTCGTTCCGAAGATGGTTTGGCAATTCTCACGGTAATTTTAGCCAATCCTACTGGCTATGGCCGTATTGTTCGTGAAAATGGCAAGGTGGTTGGCATTGTTGAGCAAAAAGATGCATCGCCAGCGCAGCTGCTGATTAATGAAGTCAATAGCGGCATCATGGCAGTGCAAGGCAAGAAGCTGAAGTCATGGCTTGCTGGCCTTAAAAACAACAATGCCCAAGGCGAATTTTATTTAACCGATATCGTCGCCACGGCTGCTGCTGAAGGTGTCAGTATTACCACTGCACATCCACAAAACCCGATTGAAACTGAAGGCGCGAATAACCGCGTGCAGCTTGCTCAATTAGAGCGGGCATATCAGTTGCGTAAAGCAGAAGAGCTGATGTTAAACGGCGCGAATCTGCGTGATCCTGCGCGCATTGATGTGCGCGGTGAAGTGCAAGTCGGTAGTGACGTCATGATTGATGTCAATGTCATCTTTGAAGGCAAAGTGGTGTTGGGTGATGGTGTTAGCATCGGTGCCAATTGTATTTTAAAAGATGTGGTGATTGGTGCGAACACCGAAATTAAACCAAATACCATGGTTGAATCCTCAACCATAGGTGCGGATTGTTCAGTAGGCCCCTACGCACGCATTCGTCCTGATTCAGTACTGGCCAATGATAGTCATGTTGGTAATTTCGTCGAGCTGAAAAAAACTGTGTTAGGTGAAGGTTCGAAAGCCAATCATTTAACATACTTAGGCGATGCTGTCATTGGCAGCAAAGTGAATGTGGGTGCTGGCACCATTACCTGTAACTATGATGGCGCGAATAAATTCCAAACCACCATCGAAGATGGCGTGTTTGTTGGCTCTAATAGCTCATTAGTGGCACCAATTACCCTTGGCAAAAACAGTACAGTGGGTGCAGGTTCTGTGGTCACCAGTAGCGTTGCTGAAGATGAATTGGTGGTTGCTCGTAGCAAACAGCGTCACATCACGGGCTGGAAACGCCCGGTTAAACAAAAGAAATAACGGCCAACTAATCGCAAAGATGACCTTGGTCATTTTTGCGATTTCACGTTCAGTCATCTCTCAACCCACAAGGAAGTTATATGAACAACATTCGCTGTAGCATTGCCCTCATCGCAGGCTTATTCAGCCAGCAGATTTTCGCTGAAACCTCGGTATGGAAAGTGAGTAAAGGTGATGATTTTATTCATGTTGCAGGAACTGTGCATTTACTGCCAGCCAGCGAATATCCGTTACCGAATGCTTTTAGCCAAGCCTATCAGCAGTCGCAGACTATCGTATTAGAGGCACCGCTGCCAGATACAATGGCTGAACAACAGCAAATGATGCAGCAACTGCAGTACAGCGGCGGAAAAACCTTAAGTGGTCAATTAAATCCGCAAGTGCGAAATGAATTAAGCGAGTATTTGCTCAGTCTGGGGGTGCCCCTCGCGATGGTGGATCAATTCAAACCGGGTTTTGTCAGTATGCAGTTGACCATTTTGGAGATGGCAAAAGCGGGATTGGTCGGCGATGGTGTTGATAAATATTTTTTAACCCAAGCCAAAAAAGACAATAAAGCCTTAGCCTATTTGGAGACCCTCAGTTTTCAAATCGATTTAATTGCCAATTTGGGGGCGGAAGATCCCAACAAATTTATCAAGATGAGTATCGATGAGGCCAAAACGAGCAGTGATTTACTGAAAAAATTAATCAACGCTTGGCGTAGCGGGGATATGAACTTCATTCAATCCGAAGTGTTGGAAAAAACGCAACAACAAGATCCAGTGACTTATCGTTTGATGTTCTCAGATAGGAATCATCGTTGGTTGCCACAGTTAGCAGAGATGTTTAACCAACCCGGACATGAGTTTGTGTTGGTGGGCGCAGCCCATTTGCCAGGCAACGATGGCGTGTTGCAACTAATGACCCAAGCCGGTTTTAAAGTCGAACAGATCCAGTAAAGCGAAGGAGAATTTTTTGAATACCATCAGGGCATTACTGGTTTTTATGGTCGGGATTATTCTTGCAGCCTGCAGTACTAGCAATCAGCTTGCGTTACTTCGTGTGTCACAAGCCGATTTAGACCAACAATTGAACCAAAAACTCGCAACGGGCCTCAGTGCAATCAAATTGGCTGGGATCCCGATGCAATTTCGGCAGTTATCTGTGGTCAGTGAGATAGCACCAGAGGGACGCTCAGTGGTGCAATTGGCTTTGGCCGCAGATTTAACTGCCCAAGTGGCAGTCTTAGAACTACCGCTTACACTCGAATTGCAAGTTGAAGCAGAACCTTACTTCGATCAATCACAACAGGCGGTCTTTCTGAAGAAATTCCGTTTATTAAATGCCAAAGCGGCAGGGGCTGGCTATCGAGGCCAGTTACAACCTCTATCTCGGGATGTGGAAAAATGGTTGGAGTCTTGGTTAGCGAAACAACCGGTGTATCGCTTGGATAAAAATAAATTTGAACACAGATTGCTGTTGAACATGCCGCTACAACTGCAACTATTACCCGGCGAAATTAAACTGACACCAGCGTTTAAATAACAGGCGTTAGGCTTAAAACTTGAAGTCAAATTCAGCTAACCACTGAAGCGGTGCTTGGATCAACTGTAATTGTGGATGACCGAGATAGCTATACAGTCCGAGTTGACTTTCTAAGGCCAGTAAAAGTGCATTGCCCGCCATCATGGCAAGGATGAACAACACTAAGCTGAGCGCTAGCTGTTTCAAGCTTGGGCTTTGAATGGGCTGTGATTCTGCCGACATAAATGCTCCTTAAATTCCTAACAGGTATACGAGCTTGGTCGGTGGAAAGGGCAAAAAAGTTTAAAATATTTTCTATTTTTTATGGATCAGCTCGCAGAACTGAGCAAGGAGGAACTGTTGCTACGCTGGATACCGGCAATTTTATTTATCGGTTTTATTGGTTGGATCATTATCGAGGCGGATTTGGGCACGCAGAATCCACTGATCCAATTTGCGAATTCGATCCCATATGGCGATAAAATTGGACACGCTGCAATTTATGGGGTGATGGCTTTGCTTGTGACAGTGGCCAGTCGTTTTCGAACGTGGAAGCTGCTGGGCTGGCGGTTTTTTTATGGCACCAGCTTGGTGCTTCTTTTTGCTTTGTTAGAAGAAGGCTCGCAGTATTTTTTAACAACCCGTAATTTTGACCTCTATGATGTCGTCGCAGATTTGGTCGGTATTGGCTTGGCTTCTTGGGTATTGAGCTTTTGGTATAAACAGCGAAATCGCTTCAAGTAAGTTCAATCACTGAATACCGAATTTTTCTAAACGATATAAAAACGCTTTATAGGGCAAATCTAATAGCCGCGCAGCTTGGGCTTTGTTGCCTTGGCTATGCTGAAGTGCTTGCATTAAACAACTTTTCTCAAGCTTTTCAAAGTTTATCCCTGTCACCGGTAGCATAAATTCGCTATCGGCGGGCTTTAATGTTCGGATCCCGGTTAACAGCTCTTCGGTGTCTTGTAATAACACAAAGCGTTCAATGCGATTGGATAGTTCGCGAACATTACCAGGCCAGTGGTATTCCATAAGGGCTTTGAGTACCGGTTTACTGAGTTCCAACTGGCCAACGCCATAGCGTTGTTGATGTCTCTGTAAAAAATGTTGTAATAAACTTGGAATATCAGCGGCCCGTTCGCGCAGCGCAGGCATATGAATAGGAACAACGTTCAGTCGATAATACAAATCTTCGCGAAAGCGCCCTGTCTCAACGGCATGGGTTAAATTTTGGTGGCTGGCGGCGATAATCCGCACATCAAGTTTAATTTCTTGATGGCTGCCCAAACGGGTCACTTTGCCCTCTTGCAGCAGCCTTAGCAATTTTGCTTGCAATGGGAGTGGTAATTCAGCAATTTCATCCAAGAACACGGTACCGCCTTGGGCCGCTTCAAATTTTCCCGCCTTGCTAATCGTAGCCCCGGTAAAAGCGCCTTTTTCTGCACCAAATAGCTCAGCTTCTGCTAAGGCTTCAGGAATTGCTCCACAGTTAATCGCGATGAATGGGGCTTGTTTGCGTGGCGATAACTCATGGAGGGCACGCGCTGCTAATTCTTTGCCAGTGCCACTCTCACCACTAATTAAAACGGTGACGTCGGTGCCAGAAATACGCTGGATCCGTTGAAACAGTTGTTGCATACAGGGTGCATTGCCAATAAGTTCAACCAGTTGCTGTTGCTCAGATAACTGCGCTGTCAGCCTTAAATTTTGCTGGCGTAAATCAAAAGCACGAAGCCCTTTACGGATGGCTAATAATAATTCCTGTCGTTTAAAGGGTTTGCTTAAATAGTCATCACTACCCGCTTGGATCGCTTCAACCGCATGACTGACTGAGCCATAAGCTGTGGCGACAACAAAACCCAGAGTTTGTTGATTCGCGCGGACATACTGGAGTAATTGCAGCCCCGTTAAGGCTCCGAGCTTCCAATCGCTGAACACCAAGTTGATATCTTTATTTTGCTTTAATAAAACAATCGCGCTTTCAACGCTATCCGCCTGACTGATTTGGTAGCCTTCAGCCTCCAATAATTGGCTGACTAGTTGTCTTTGTGTTAAATCGTCTTCCACAACTAATAGATGGGTCATCTTGTTACCCCAAAGATAATTATTGCCACACATCCAGTCGCTTGAAACTTGGCTTCTTGCTCTGTCGAAGGGGTGACAAAAGTATTTTTCAATTCAATATCACCGTGGTAATAACGTTGCAATAAGCGCCGACATAAATACAGCCCCATGCCTGCACCTTCAGCTTTACTGCTGACGTGTGGCTGGAATAACTGGGCTTGAATGGTGCTATGAACCCCAGCCCCTTGATCGCATACCCTCAATTCGATGTGATCATCGAATTTTTCAAGTGTTACCCGAATAATGCCAAACTCAGGACTGGCTTCAACGGCATTCGCAATCACTGCATGTGCGATACTTCTCAGTTCTGCTTCCGCACCTGCAATGTGCAGTGTTTGTGATAACTCGAGTTGAATTTGTACCTTGGCTTGGCTGAATTCCAAAGCGATATCCTGCAACACTGCATTGAGGGATACCAGTCCACTGCGATCGACCCCCTCACAGCTGAGCGTTAATAATGCAGTTAAGGTCCGATTGATGTGTTGCATTTTTTGCTCAATCAATTTGTGGAGCTGTTGTTGTTGCTCACTAATTGCAGGCATTTGCTCCAAGGCGAGCGCCATGGTATGGATAGGATTACGCAAAGCATGCACCAAGCCTCGGCTAATCTCACCAAGCTCAATGAGTTGTTGCTGCTGTGCCATATGTTCACGCTGTGCTGCAAGCTCGGTGAGCTGTTGGCTTGCTAAATTAAATTGGTTTAGGACAAAGCGATATTCGGCAAGCCCATGCCTTGCGTCTATTTGAACTGGTGCGGCACCAGAAGCAAGACGGCGAAATCCCTGTACCAATTGTTGCAGAGGGGCAATAAAGCGATACCCAAGCCACAAGGCTAGCGCTAATGCCAGAATTAAACTCACTAGTAATGCCAGCAGTTGATAACGCAGGTATCTATCAATAATCGATTGACTCTGACTTGCGCTATCAAACCGAAATCGCTGCACCCATGGCGCCTTAGGTGCGCTATTGTTACTCTGCGCATGTAATTCATCGAGTTCTTGCATGGTCTCGGCTAATTCAATTTGCAAAACATCCGGGAGTCCTTTGGCACTGTCAACTTTTAAAATTTGCACTGCTTGAGTCGTCTCCCCACCTTGCTGTGTCGCGATTATGCGTTTGGTGACTGTTGTTGTGACATCGCCATTAACATTCGCTGTTGTAGTTTTTGGTAACGGCGTAGCAGGTGCTGGGGTTGGGTGCATCTCAGGAGATTGCCCGTTATCAATAAAAATCATGCTGTTATTAAGCTGAATTTTTTCGGCTGTGCGTGCTAATACTATTTTGCTGAGTTGGCCACTTTGTTTGGTGATTTCATCTTGGAATTGCTGTTGTAACCACCATAAACTCAATAACTGGCTAGCGGCAACGACTGCAAGGATAAGGCAAATGCCAAAGATTAATGCTCGTTGGATCGTCATCGTTGGAGGGTCCTTTTCAGTTTGTTTGGTGATTTACTCAGTCGTTATCCAGTTTATTTCAAGATTAATGCCAGCAATGATTGGTGAGCGCCTGATAAAAATTCATTTCGAATGAATGACTTAGGTTTTTATAAATGCGCAATCTATGACTATTATGCCGAAATGAGCATATTGATCTCCTTATTTCGGGATATTTCTTTGAGTTTACGAGCAGTTTAATTTTAAGTTGTTGAATTATATAAATTAAATTATTGGCATTAAATTTTCATTGATTGATACAGCAGAAGAACCCTGTAACACTGAATACTCTAAGGAATGTCACTATGAAACAGTTCAATATAAAACTTTTACGACCTGTTGTTTTGGTCATGATTACTTCGACCTCTTTAATCGCATGCGCCAGCACTAAAACCGCGGAAGCCCCCGTCAGTCGAGAAGAGCCGAAAGTTCATACCCAGCAGATCCAAATTGAAAAACGCGGGGGGGACAGCCAAGTCGTGTGGGTCGCAGACGGCAAAACTGATGTGTTTCAGTTCCGTGCAGCGGATTTAAAAGATGAAAAAAAACTTGCTGAGGTCTTGGCTAAATTACCCGAAAATCAGCGTGAACAAATTAAAACAATGTTGTTGAGTGAACCTCATATGCAGTGGACTCAAACAGGGGATCAACAAGTTTTCTTGGCATCCGAGTCAGTGGATGGCAAAAAAGATCGGACTACAGAGCGGCATATCGTGTTGAAAACGATGCCAACTGAAAGCGATGCCCCAGCAATAATGAATGTTGAGGTTGGGTCGGATGGCACACAGCGTCATGTGGTGATTAAAAAAGTAAGCGAAACCGAGTTTTCAGGCAAGGCAGGCTACGACATGTTTAAAGCTTGGTTAACTAAAGCCAAGCTCGACAAGCAGCAGTTACAGGAGTTGCAAAAGCTGCTTGATAGTAAACACTAAACGGAAATCCAAGGCAGAACTCAGCCGAAGCAATGAACAGTTTGCTTCGGCGTGATTGCAGTGCATGACTGATTTCAGTTACCAGCCGCAATTCCGGCCTTTGTTTTGCTCGTCTAAATAGGCTTTTAACGGCGCAAAATAATCCAGCATGGCTTTAGATTCCATCGCGGGCGTGCCAGTGAGGCCACCTATCGCTTCTTGCCACGGTTTGCTGGCACCCATCTCAAGCATTTTGTTCAGTGCCGCACCAGCTTCTTTGCTGTTGTAGATAGAACAGCGATGAATTGGGCCATCATCCTTGGCAATTTCACACAGCGATTTGTGGAATTGGAATTGCAGGATAGCCGCTAAGAAGTAGCGGGTATAAGGCGTATTGCCTGGCACATGATATTTAGCGCCCGGATCAAAATCGGCTTCGCTACGCGCGACAGGTGCGCTGACGCCTTGGTATTTTTCCCGCAGTTGCCACCAAGCTTCATTGTATTGCGCAGGTTGAATTTGCCCTGAAAATACCTGCCAGCGCCATTGGTCAACCAATAAACTAAATGGCAAAAACGCAACTTTTTCCAAGGCCTTTTTCATCAAGAGACCGATATCTTTGGATTCGTCAGGCACTTGCTCTAACAAGCCAATCTGATTCAGATATTTGGGCGTCACGGATAAGGCGATGGTATCGCCAATCGCTTCATGGAAGCCATCGTTCGCACTGTCTTGATAAAACACCGGTTGGTTTTTATACGCGCGTTGATAGAAATTGTGCCCAAGTTCATGGTGGATCACTGAAAACTCTTCGCCAGTCCGTTGAATACACATTTTGATGCGCACGTCGTCTTTAGCGTCTAGATCCCAAGCGGAGGCGTGGCAGACCACATCACGGTCACGCGGCTTAATAAATAACGAGCGTGTCCAGAACGTCTCCGGTAACGGTGCAAAACCGAGAGAGGTGAAAAAGCCTTCGGCGCCCTTCACCATTTTTAGTTCGTCATAGCCTTTATCCGCCAGCAATTGGGTGACGTCATAGCCTGGATCTGAATTTTCAGGAGCCACTAAATCGTAAATGTTTTCCCAGCTTTGTGCCCACATGTTCCCCAATAAATGGGCAGGAATTGGTTTATCCAGTGGCACTTTGTCGGCACCATATTTCTCTGACAATTTAGCGCGCACATGACAATGCAAGGCTTCATACAGTGGCTTGACTTCGTTCCATTGCTTATCAAGCTCGAGGGCAAAAGCATCCGCTTCCATGTCGTATTTTGAACGCCATAACGCGCCGGTATCGGCATAACCCAATTCGCGAGCGCCTTCATTGGCGAGTTCCACTTGGCGCATGTAGAGCGGACGCATCGGCGCTGCGGTGTCATGCCAGCCTTTCCACATTTCCAGTTGTTCGTCGTAATTGCGTGATGACGCCATTACACTCGACATATCGCCAAGTGCCATGCAGGTGCCATCCGCTTTACAGTATTTACCTTTACCATACATGGCATTCAGTTTGGCCACGATTTCCGCAAGTTCAGCGGTTTTGGCCTGATCTTTGGGTGCAGCAAGGGTCAACGCCAGTTTTAATTTATCCAGCTGACGTCGGGTATCGGCATCCACAGTGATGGCATTAAAGCGGGCGGCTTCATTGGCTAAACGGACCACAGTTGCTGTCATTTTTTCGTTCACTGCCGCCGATAGTGCTTCGGTGTCTTCGGTTATAAAGTTGCTGGCAATCCAATCAGCGCGATTGGCTTCAATCAGTAATGACGCCATCTCTTTTGAAGCATTGTCGACAAAGCGCTTGGCTTCCTCGGGAGTTGCTGCTGCTTGAACACCAGCAGCTTGGGTGTCGACAGCCGGATTGCTGGCGGGCTGGCATGCAATCAAGCCGATACTGCTGGCGATGAGTACCGCGAGCAACGTGGGTTTAAATGAATGGTTCATGGTGAAGTTCCAGAAATTATTATTGTTATCTTGAGCGTTATGGCCTAACTCGAATAGGCGTTCGCCAGTATCAGTCGTGTTGCAAGGTTTTGCAAATTTGGCGTGAGGATGAAATCTGGAACAGTGTTATCGAAGATCCAAGGCCCAGTCTCTAGCAGACTGAGCCTTGAATAGAGGGTGACAAATTGATAGTGCTGTTAATTGGTGTTAATGAGAATGCCTAGGCTAAGCAGGCCAAGGCTTTTGCTAAATCTTCAATTAAGTCATCAGCATCTTCGACACCAATACTTAACCGCACTAATTGATCGGTCACGCCTGCTTTGGCTCTGTCCTCTGCCGACATGGCGGCATGAGTGGTCGATGCTGGGTGACAGGCTAGACTTTCTAAATCACCTAAACTCACGGCTTGGGCAAATAGACTCAAGTTATCTAGAAAGCGGGCGGCATCGGCAAAACCACCGGCTAAATCCAGTGCAACCATGCCGCCAAAACCGCTGGCGGTGTCTGCGACAGCCTGATGGCCTAAATGGCTTGGTAAGCCAGGGAAATAGACTTTGGACACTTTCGGGTGACTCGCTAAGAATGCGGCAACTTTGGCGGCATTTTGGCAATGCGCTTGCATTCGTAGCGGCAGCGTTTTTACGCCGCGCTGCAATAAATAGGCTTCTTGTGGGCCCATTGGCACGCCCAAATGTTTGAGGGCGACGGTGCGAACGCGTTGGATCAGCGGGCCATTGCCAGCAATGACGCCAGCAATAATATCGCCATGGCCGCACAAATATTTGGTCCCACTATGCATGACTAAGTCGACACCCAACTCCAGTGGTCGGAATAGGTAAGGCGTTAAAAAGGTATTGTCGCAGACCGTAATAGCACCAATTTGTTTGGCGATGCTGACAATTTTACGGCTGTCGATGACTTTAAGCGTAGGATTGGTCACAGGCTCCCACAGCACCAAACGGGTGTTGGGGCTGTGATTGGCGACAAAATCATCATCACTGCGATAACTGGTGACGGTGATGCCTGCGCGCACTAGCGTGTTGCGCAAGAAGGAGTCGGTGCCGCCATAAACCGGGTCAATAAAGGCAACTTCATCGCCTTGTTGGGTGAGTGCATACATTATGCTACTGACCGCAGCCATGCCGCTTGCGACCACAATGGCTTCATCGGCGCCTTCCAAGGCTGCCAGCTTTTGTTCCAACGCACTGCTAGTTGGGTTGGCAAAACGGCTGTAAATGTAGCCGGGGTTTTGGCCTGCGAAACGTGCTTTGCCTTCTTCGGCCGTGCCATAGCTGTAAGTACTGGTGAAATAGACTGGGGTATTTAATGCGCCCGTACTTGGGTCGGGTTGCTGGCCGGCGTGAATGGCAATTGTTTGAAATTTCATAAAAAACCTTTGAATAAAACTTAGGTGACAGGCTTTCCAGCCTATGCATCCAGGTGAAATGGGCTGCCAACTCTCATCGAGGCAGCCCAATGAGCGCATTTAGAATCAAAGCATTGAGCTAAGGCTACTGAATTTGCTCGAAATTGCCGAGCCTTCTGGATGGGCAGCCTTGAATTCGGCTGCACATCCAACAAAAGCTCCGTGCCACTGTGTGTGCTAAAAACAATACAGCTAGCCAACTTTAGCAAGCTCGGGTAAAACATCGCTGTAATGACGTGCCGCAACATCTGGGTGCGAGCGCAGGCGGCCTTTCAGCACATTGGCACCGACTTGATGGAACAATGGATTGTTCGGATCTGACGCCGGGCCTTTGGCTTCTGCCGCCAATTCCGCACGCAAGGGTAACAACGGCACTGTAGCATCCAACTGCGCCGCCATAAAAAAGGCACAAGAGAAACGCTCAACCCCGGCTTGGGGTGTCACCACTCGATGGAGCGTGGCTTTTAAATAGCCATTGGAAGCCAATTCCAATAATTCGCCAATATTCACCACAAAAGCGCCTGGCAGCGGGGCCGCATCAATCCAGCCATCTGCGGTTTCCACTTGCAAACCGGATTGGCTGTCTTGCAATACCAACGTCAAATAACCCGGATCTTTATGGGCACCTACGCCTTGCTGGCTCATCGTTGCATGCGCGCCAGGGTAGTGAATGAGCTTCATATGCTGGTATGGGCCATCGACAATGGTGTTGGCTAAAGCATTGGCGGGCAGCTGTAAAGCCTGCATCAATGCTTCCAACAGGCGCACTGTGATATCGCTGAGCTGTTGTTGAAATTGCAACAATTGCTCGCGCATTGCTGGGATTTGCGTTGGCCATTGATTGGGGCCTATGAGTCGACGCCATAAGGCATCTTGCGTCGGTAAACCGAGGACTGCATCCTCCTTCATGATGTCGAATTGTTCACGCTGATCGGGTTTGCCCCGTGTCAGTTCGCCTTGAAAGCCGGTATAACCGCGAAAGTGCGCCGAGTTCAGCATTTGTACTTGGCGTTTATCGGCCAGTGGCAGCGCAAAAAAATCTTTCGCCAGTTGCAGGATGGCTTGTTGCTTGGATTCAGAGACGCCGTGGCCAATCACATAAAAAAAGCCGACATCCCGCGCTGCGACGCGTAATTGTTCAATAAAACACTTTTGCTGCTCGGCGCTGCCTTGCAGCAATGCTAAGTCTAAAACGGGGAGTTGTGTTTTTTGGGCAATATTCGCCTGTGGCGTTAAGGATGTCATTAAATGAGCCTCGCATCGAGTTCCGGTCTGGCGGCCGGCAGCTATGGCGCGCATTTAATCAGCAAAGTCGCCCTGAAAAAACGACAGAAAATGACTGATTCAGATCTTTTAGTTATAACTGGATGTCTAGATATTTAAGATTTAAATTTATTTTGGTTATAACGGATGGCTAGCAGGCTATCGCCTGATTGTGTTTTGTCGATGCCAGGATCATCTTATTTATTTTCATAGAGTTATGTTTTTTGTTGGCAAGTTTTGTTGCGGCTATGCAGACGTCCGCTTACAACCAAAAGTTATAATTCATAGAAAACTACTTGCTGAGGATGACCATTAATTTGGAAAGAGACCCCTAGAAAAACAGCAGAGACTGAATGCAAAGAGAAGGTTGGGCATGGGCAAAAAAAAGCACTGCCAAAGCAGTGCTGAAAGTCCACAAGGAGTGGTGGGTACAACATCGAACTTCAGACAACAGTCCCTTGAACTGGGCTTATCTAGTTTTGACTGTTGCAGGCGTATATGGTTTCTCGTTCGCAGCTAACGCAGTCTGAGAAAGCTCAGCTTGCGTCACGGTAAATCCACCGTTGAGTTCTACCATGCCACGAAATACTGCAAAAAGAGTGTTTAAAAACATGAGCTTGCCCCTCGATTGCTAGATTGAGAGCATTTTAACCGAGCATTCGCTCATTGATTAGTCGCCAAAATCGACATACATTGTTTCCAAAGAGAAACTATTCGCTCAGACCGAATTTGGTAAACTGCACACCAAGTGTGGCGTTTTAGGAAAGCAAATGTCTTTATTGCAACGACTCAGTGATATGGCCATCTTTGCCAAAGTGGTGGAAACCGATAGTTTTACCCAAGCGGCAAATGCCTTACAAATGTCCAAAGGTGCGGTGAGCAAAGCGATCACTCGGTTGGAACAACATTTATCGGTGCGTTTGTTACAACGCACCACTCGCCAACTGAAACTGACTGCGGAAGGCCAAGCATTTTTAACTTATTGTCAGCAGGTGGTGCGACAAGCGGATCAAGCTGAACATCACTTAGATGAATTGCGCGATCAACCGGTCGGCATCATTCGGATCAGTGTCGCCGTAACTTATGGTTCGACCATTATTGCGCCGTTACTGCCAGAGTTATTGCAACGTTATCCCCAGTTACAAATCGAGTTGGATTTAACGGATCGCTTAGTGGATTTGGTTGGTGAGGAAATTGATGTGGCGATCCGTTTTGGCAAGTTGGCGAGTTCCAGTTTGATTGCTAGACCACTGACACGTTTACCGATTGTATTAGTGGCATCTCCTAGTTACTTAGCGGCCCACGGGATCCCACAACATCCGAATGATTTGGCACAGCATCGCTGTGTGTCGACATCGACTGGACCCGTTGACCGCGCTTGGCAATTTTTAGATCAAGGCGAGCCGATCACCGTGTTCACCAATGGCCCCTTATTGACCAACAGCAACAGAGCCGCCAAACCTGCCGTATTAGCGGGTATGGGCTTGATGTATGTCACGCGATATCAAGTCGAGGAAGAAATTCAATCAGGACTATTAGTGCCGGTGCTGGCGGATTATATGCCGGAGCCATTACCAGTGCATTTAGTCTATCCGCATCGAACGCATATGAAAGCGGGCTTGAAACTGGTATTACAATATTTACAAAGTCGCGTTGGTTAAGCGACAAGCCTGCTGTTTTTTGCTCAATTCTGTCTGAGAACAACTTGCGGACTCTGCAGTTGTATGCCAAGATTATTTTATTGTAAGGGCTTACATTTCGCTGAACCCTGAGGTTTTCGCGTCATATTCAGAGTTTCGCTGTTGTTTTGATGATTCGGTTTGGTGTTTTATGTGGACAAGGTTTCACGTGGAACGGTCGAATCGATAGTCGATGCAAAAGTGACCTCAAAGCTCTGCAATCCCTAGTTTTTGCTTGTTCATTCTGTGTGAGCGAGTAGTTTGACTGGTGTGGTGACCAGCGTTGTCCCCCTGCAGTGGCAACACTCAGGGTATTGTTGCTTGTTCGTCTGTTGCCGATGTGTTTATTGCATAGGCGTTATGAAATATTGGCTGATGCTTCTTGTTCAGCATGCTGGATTAAAAGCGAGCCGTTTGGACCGATCTCCCACAGTGACTTTGTTTATCGCTCGTCATCCCGATAAGCCAAGTCACTGATTTTTTCATTCAAATTCTTGAGAATTCTCGATTTAAATTCAAGCAATCTGCAGAGTTTTGTTGGCATTTGACGTAAACCGCTTAAGAACGGGCAAAAAGAACGGGCAAAAAAAGCCAACCAAAAGGTTACTCTGGTTGGCCTGTGCGCTTGTTTAAGCATCACGATATTTGCAATTTACTATTTTTGATGACCGTTTTTAGCCATAGTCACCACGAGCTCAGCAGAGCAGCTTCCTGTTGCATCATCACAAATTTTGTAGGTAAAGCTCGTTGCTAATGATCTGAATTGATCGACAACTTTGCCAGATGGATTCAGCTTTTGGACGGGTTGGTTGTCACGATAGAGGGTTAAACCACTCGCTGCACCAGTCCAGTTCAACTGAATTAATCTTAGATCGAAACGAGAACTAACCGTTCGTTCCAGTGTTAAATTTGCTGCCAGTGGAGGGATTGGTTTTGGCAAGTTGAATGAAACAACCACAGGATCATGATCCGAAGAACGATAAACATCGGGCGCATAGAAATCTAGCTGTTGCTGAGTAGACTTAAATTCGACGTTATAATCCAAAGCGATAGGTTCATCAGCATTGATATTCCACTTCGTGGCGTCGGCTAAATACGCCAAGGCTTGTTCGTTCAGTAAGGCGTGATCTAATGAACCCGCTAAGCCCGAGAATACGTAGCTGTAGCTTGATTCTTTACCTAAGAATTCGAAGACGTTTTTGTAACCTGCTTGGCCGAAAGCAGTAATTGGATCTTCTTTGGCATAGGCATTCATATCACCAATCACTAGCGTAGGAACTTTAGCAAAATGCTGGTTCGCAAATTGACCAATCGCCTGTGCTGCTCGCGTACGAGTGAGATTACAGTTACCTTGACCATCACCCACGTCCGGATCTTGCGTACCACAGGCTGAACCCTTTGACTTTAAGTGGCTGACTAAGACTGCAAATTCTGCATCATTGGCAAGTAAGCGGAAATGTTGAGCCATGACTGGACGATTGCGGCTGTCATCAAAAAGTGCGACGCCTTGTTCATCCAGCGCTGAATTTGCTGAACTCAGGATCTGCAATTCAGCTGCAGGGCTGACTAAATCGGCACGATAGATAATGCCCACTGCAATTTCATCGGTACCTACAGGGCCATTTGCCGCAACAAACTGCCATTGTGGATTGCCAGTGACTTCACGCAGACCATTGACTAAATCCGCGATTGCTGACTCAGCGGCATAACCATCATTTTCGATTTCCATCAGGCCAATAACGCTTGCATCTAAGGCGGATAATGCAGAGAGGATCTTAGCACGTTGGCGTTGGAATTCGGCTGCGCTATCTGCACCGCGAGAGGTTGGGAAGCCTGCACCAGCACCATCACCGTTGAAGTAATTGAGCACGTTGAAGCTCGCAACTTTCACGTTACCATCAGCTGCTAATGATGGTGCGGCGGTCCGGGCGTTCGTCTGGACGAATTGCGGTGTTTGGGTTGGCATTAAACGGAACTGATCAAAACCGTAGTGCACGGTGCCGGTTAAGTGATCAACGGTGTCACCACTACGGACGGTATTTGTTGCTGATAAACCGCCTACAGGGTAAGGAACAGTCACAGGATTTTGAGTGGTTGAAGAATCATCTAACACGATTTGATTCAAAGCATGGGCCGCAGCCATTGCATTCGCTTCAGCTCCTGGACTTACCAATTGTGTTGGCGTGTAACGGCGGCCATTTGCAAGAGTCAGCTCACCAAAACGGCTCAGTGTGTAAGTGTCGTTCACCGTCAAGGTTTGATCAAAGTGGACTAACATACCTTCGACCGCTTCCAGTACTGCTAAACTTGTCACTGGCAAGGTCATTGATACTGGCTCAGGTAAGGTTGCAGTACCACAATCAATACTTGCGACGACTTTGCTAAGTTGGGTATGGTTTCTGAATTCGTTCACTGTGGCCAATACACGGATCCGTTGACCGACATTCACTTTCAGATCTGTGGTATCAGCAAACACAAAAATACCCTCGGATGTTTGTGGGTTGCTGTCTTGTTCTGTGCCGACGGCTTGAATGTTATAGCCCTTGAGGCCTGGCAACACTTGAGTGATAACTGCCTCAACTTCAACAGCTTTCCCAACAAATGGACTTACGTCAGTTTCACCTTGGATTGCAGAAATGGCAGTGGATGGCGTGCCGCAAGTTAAGATAGGTTTAGGCTCAACTTTTTGGCCATTAAATAAACCGATATCTGAAAAATTATCAAGACCATAGCTTACCCACTCTTGACTCGGGTCAAAAGCATCAGCGGTATTGGTATCGTACATGATACCTTTACGGCGTAGCGTTTGGTTTTCCGTGCCTAAATTATTATTACCCCAAGCTGACCCCGGATCTACACCGACTTGACCAATAGAATCAATCACTTTGCCAGATTTCTCTAATACAATGGCATCATCGCCATTCCAAAGGCCACTGCCATATTTTTGTTGGGACAATGCAACTAAAGTGGCATTCGCGGTACTTGCAGCAAAAACAAAAGTGCCTTTTGCGGGAACTGTGCCGTTTAATGCAATCGTCGTGGCGGTCGTTGCCCCATTGAAATAGACCTTCAGAGCATAACCGGATAATGAAATATCCTGCTCAGTTGGGTTGTAGAGTTCCAAGGCCTTATTGTTGCTTGAACCTTCAACGTATTCAGAAATAAATAATTCAGCGTGGACTGCAGGGGCCAAAAGCATGGCCATCATTGCCGAGAGTGCCCTAATTTTCATTGTTACTCCAAGTTTAATTGTTATTCTGGGAATGCGAATGTAATGGGCTTATATGGCAAATTGATTAAATTTTTTGGCTATTTTTTGATACCTTTTAAACAGTTTCAATGCTTAAATAGTAACCGTATGTTTTAAATAGATATTTATTTGTTAAAAAATCTGAAAATTTTCAGTGGCGTTGAAGTGGATGTGCAAACAGTTCAATTGCTAAATTTTCCTTCAGATCGGTGCCGGTCGACGCTTATGGAAAAACTATCACCATTTCAGCCGCAGAACAGTGGCAATCGTGACCACAAATCACACACTCATAACCATTGAGGCTATCGGCCCGCCATTTATCGGGATGCACTTTCACCAGTTGCCCTCCATGCTTGCTGAAATATTTAACGGCGGCATTGCCAGGGCTTTGCATCCACAAATGCGCAGTGCCAGCTTTGGCTCCTTGCGCTTTTAATGCTGCTATCGACAATTGCAACAGTTTGCCGCCAATGCCTGCACCCTGTAACTCTGGCGCGACTGTGTTGCATTTGAAATATGCCATCTGTGCGACTGGCACCGGCCACAGTAACGGGCTACTCCATTGATCAGGCTGCCATTGTCCTGCCGCGAAGGCCAGGCGAAAACCGACGATAGTGTCGCCCTGATAGGCGACGTGGCCTGCGTTAATCCCATTGGCAATGCCTTGCTGCTGGTATTGACGGATCAGCGCTGGCGTCAGATACCCATCCCCATGCACCAAATTGCCAAGGGCAATAACATCTTCAAAGTGTTCAGGCTGAAGCTCGCTGTAGCTAATTTTTAAATCGTTCACAATTCATGTCTGGAAGGCTTGGAATTTAACAACCATCTTGCCATGATGCGGCAAGAATTGCAGTAATCAATAGGTTGAGTATGTACGATCCGTTGCATGAACGTTCGCCAGGCTGCGGCGAACCTTATCCAGACAGTTATTGGGCAAGTCACGCCGGGGCTGCGCCACAATCGGCTGGGCCTTTAAGTCAAGATTTACAAGCCGATGTGGTAATTATTGGCGGTGGTTACACGGGACTTTCAGCGGCCTATCATTTAGCCACTGAGCATGGTGTGAAACCTGTGGTGCTCGAAGCCAACCAAGTCGCGTGGGGGTGCAGCGGCCGCAATGCCGGCTTTGTGCTGCGCTCTAGTGGCCGCAAACCCTATGCACAAATGCAAAAACAGTGGGGTGAAGCGGTGATGCGCGGGGTTTATCATGAATTTTGCCAAGGGGTCGATTTGGTGAAATCTTTGATAGACAAAGGCATCGATTGTGAAAGCCAAGCCCCTGGCTATTTGCGCATGGCGCACAAACCAAGCATGGTGAAAACCTTGCAAGCGCAAGCAAAGCTACTACAAGGCATGTTTAATTCTGATGTTGAATTGTTGAGCCAGCAGCAAGTTCGGAGTTTGTATGTTGATGATCAGCAGAGTTTTGGTGCATTACGTTTTGCCGATGGCTTTGGCTTAAATCCACTGAAACTGGCTTATGGTTATCAGCAACTTGCGCAAACGGCGGGTGCGGTTATTCATACGGCAAGTCCAGTGCTCAATTGGTCAACCGAAGGCCGCACGCAGGTATTGCAAACACCGCAAGCAACAGTGCGCGCAAAGAAAGTGATTTTAGCGACCAACGGTTATACCCCCAAACATCTGCATCAAGGGGTGCAAGCGCGCACCTTGCCAGTGCTTTCACAAATCATTGTCACTGAACCTTTGACGGCAGAGCAGCTCGCTGCGACCAATTTCTTGACCAGCCATGTGGTGATGGATACCCGAGCACTGAAATACTACTACCGTAAATTGCCTGATAATCGCCTACTGTTTGGTGGTCGCGGTGCCATTACTGGTAAAGATGCGGCCGATCCCTATTATGCCGAGCGTTTATTACAAGTTCTGAAGTTGAGCTTTCCAGCACTCCATAATCTGCGTTATGACTATCAATGGGCAGGTTGGATCTGCATGTCGCTTGATGATATTCCTCACATTTATCAAGCCGATGAACATGGCGATGTCGTTTACAGTATGGGGTACTGTGGGAGTGGTTTAGCGTTTTCAGTGCAAGCCGGCAAACGTCTTGCAGAAAAGGTGATGGGAATAGCCCAACCAGATTTGCCGATGTTTAATCAGCCATTACCAAAATTCCCCTTTGCGCCGTTGCGTCGAGTGGGTCAATGGGGCTATTTCCACTATGGCAAATGGAAAGATCAATGGTGGTAAATTTGACCACTAGACTGACAAATAAACTAAATTTTGGTCAGATGGCTGTTTTGCAATAAACGCTAACGGCATTAGTTATTGAAAAATATGGAATTTATAGTTGGCACTGTAATTGCCAACTGGATTTAAATCATCTAGCAAGGAGTAGGCTCATGGCGTTAGTGTCCCGAATGCGCGAAATCGGACTGATCAGTCAATTTGAATTACGGCGGTTATTCGCCAGCCCTCGGGGTTGGTTTGCATTGTTGGCATTTGCCATCATTTGGTATGTGCTACTGCGTTATCCAATTTTTGCCGCCAGCGAGCAATTACAACAGCCAGAAATGCAACGAATGCTCGGCGGTTTGTTTGGTATGGCTGGCATGTATAACTTGCTGAATTGGCCTTTGCCAGAGCTAACTGCTTACTGGGCGCTTTGTGTAGCTTTGTTGCCGCTCTTTACTTTGTTTTTTAGTGCTGACCAAACTTGCTCCGATCGTGCCCGCGGCACTTTGCGATTTTTAACGTTAAGAGCCAATCGCGATAGTCTGTTTTTTGGCCGATTTTTAGGGCAAATGCTGATCCAAACGTTATTAATTGCGGTGTCACTAATGGCCACATTGCTGATGGCGAGTTGGCGGCTTGGTCAGTTACCCATAGCGGGGTTTGAATCCGCATTGATTATGCTCTTGAACCTTATCATTATTATCGCCCCGTTCACTGCACTGATGGCGCTCTGTTCGGTGGTGGTCAAATCTAGCCGGATGGCGATTAGTTTGGCGATTGTCGGCAGTGGAGTTTTCATTGGCTTGCTAGCCTGGGCCGCATGGTATCTACCCTTTTTGCAGCCGTTGTTGGGGTACTTACCCGGAGCGCAAATTCCGCAAGTGCTGGCGCAATATGGCTGGACTACGTTGCAATACAGCACCTTGCCACTTGCACAAACGGTGGTGTTTTTGTTGATCGGGCGCCAAATTATGGTAGGGAAATCATTATGAAACCAATGATTACAGCGAAAAATCTACGCAAGTCTTTTGGTAGTAAAGTGGTGCTTGATAACCTTGAGTTTGAACTCACTGCGGGTGAACCTATTGCGTTGATTGGCCCAAATGGTGCCGGCAAAACTACCTTATTCAGTATTTTATGCGGTTATTTAAGCCCCGACGCTGGTGACATTACCTTGTTTGGCCAGCAACCGGGATCGTCGGCCTTATTTGGCAAAGTTGGTGCACTGCCACAAGATGCGTTATTTGATCCAAATTTTAGTTTGCTCACTCAACTGAGTTTCTTTGCGCAGTTGCAAGGCATGAGCAAAACTCAAGCCCAAGCAGATGCGATGCGCGTGTTGCAGTTGGTTGATTTGGCGGACTATGCCAAACAAAAGCCAACCGCATTAAGTCATGGTATGAAAAAACGGCTGGCGATTGCGCAGGCTCTGTTAGGTGAACCTGAGTTGGTGTTATTGGATGAACCAACCGCCGGTTTAGACCCCATGAATGCCATGCAAATACGCCAATTGATCGCCGCCATGTCACAACAGGCGACCTTTGTTATCAGCTCCCATAACTTGTTTGAGTTGGAGCGGTTATGCGGCACAATTTTGTATTTGGAACATGGCCGGTTGGTACAACAGCGCACAGTGCAAAGTGGCAGTCAACAAGGGTTTTTAACGCTCACCATGGAGTCTGCAGATCCGGTGCAAGTGCAAAAAATACTGGCGTCCGTCCCTGGTGTACTGAAAGTTGAAATCCCGCAAAAGCATGAGTATTTAATTTGGTTTGATAGCGAGCTGTCACCGGATACTGATTTAGCTATTTTGCAGCAACTGCGCAGCGCGGGCTTGCGTTATAAATCGTTGCAACGTGGCCAATCATTGGAGCAGCAGCTATTTGCGGTGGTGAATAGTTAAGTTGGCGCAATGACTTGGCCTGTGGTGGATGGATATTGTTAAGTTTCCAAATATTGCAGTTTGTCAGGAACCCCGTTCCACTGATCGGCGTCGGCCGGAGCGGGTTTCACTGCGGTAATATTTGGCCAAACTTTGGCGAGCTCCGCATTCAGCTCAATGAAGCCACGTTGCGATGCTGGCACTGCATCTTCTTGCACAATGGCATTGGCTGGGCATTCAGGCTCACACAGGCCGCAGTCGATGCAGTCGATGGGACTGATGGCTAAAAAATTTGGGCCTTCATAAAAGGCATCGGCTGGGCATACGGCAACACAGTCGGTGTACTTACATTTGATGCAATTGTCGGTGACGATGAAGGCCATAATGTGCTCGGTTGCTGTCAGTTGGATGCCATGGCGCGAATTGTACGCATCAGCGGCTAAAATTCAAGTCAGCCGTATTTGGTAATAACGCGGGAAATGTTCGGCTAGATCACGTAAAATGACGACAAATAACCTGTTTGTGAGCGCAGTTCGTCGAGCTGTTGCAAAGACACCACTTGGGATCTGAAGATGTTACGTTTGACAGAAATAAAATTACCGCTGAATCATGAAGAAGGCGCATTAAATGCGGCAGTACTGGCGAAACTGAAGTTAAAGCCAGAGCAACTGAAACATATCCATTTATTCAAGCGCGGGTATGATGCGCGCAAAAAATCAGACATTCAGCTGATTTACACCCTCGATGTCGAGGTGGATGGCGAGGCAGCCTTGTTGCAAAAATTTGCCAAAGATCCCCATGTCAAACCCTCTCCTGACACCAGTTATAAATTTGTGGCGCAAGCCCCAGCCAATTTAACCGAGCGCCCAGTGGTCATTGGTCTTGGTCCTTGTGGTTTGTTTGCGGCGCTGGTGTTGGCGCAAATGGGCTTTAAACCCATCGTACTTGAACGCGGCAAAGAAGTGCGCGAACGTACCAAGGATACCTTTGGTTTTTGGCGGAAAAAGCCACTGAATACCGAATCGAATGTCCAGTTTGGGGAAGGCGGCGCCGGCACTTTTTCTGACGGCAAATTATATAGTCAAGTCAAAGATCCCAAGCATTACGGCCGCAAGGTGTTGCACGAGTTTGTTGCTGCGGGCGCACCATCTGAAATCATGTATGTCAGTAAGCCGCATATCGGCACTTTCAAATTAGTGACCATGGTTGAGCAAATGCGCGCCAAAATTATCGAATTAGGTGGGGAAATCCATTTTAGTACCCGAGTGGATGATGTGCTGATTGAAAATGACCAGATCCAAGGGCTGATGCTGTCAAACGGCGAGTATTTGGCGAGTCGGTTTGTGGTGTTGGCAGTGGGTCACAGTGCGCGCGATACCTTTGAGATGTTATACCGCCGCGGTGTTTATATTGAAGCAAAACCTTTTTCGGTCGGGTTTCGCATCGAACATCGGCAATCGATGATTGATGAATGTCGGTTTGGTCCTAATGCCGGCCATCCGTTATTAGGCGCAGCAGATTACAAGTTAGTGCACCATTGCAGTAACGGTCGCACCGTATATAGCTTCTGTATGTGTCCAGGCGGCACTGTGGTGGCGGCAACTTCAGAAGAAGGTCGAGTTGTTACCAATGGCATGAGCCAGTATTCACGTAACGAGCGCAATGCCAATAGCGCAATTGTGGTTGGCATTGATCCTGAGCGCGATTATCCAGGCCATCCATTGGCGGGTATTGAATTACAGCGCAAACTTGAATCACAAGCCTTCGAATTAGGCGGGCGTACCTATGATGCGCCTGCACAAACCATTGGTGACTTTTTAGCGGGCACGCCATCTGCCGAACTTGGTGATGTCCAGCCTTCATATACACCAGGCATCAAATTGACTGATTTGTCGCAAGTGCTGCCAGATTTTGCGATTGCCGCTATTCGGGAGGCGATCCCAGCTTTTGATAAAGAAATCAAAGGCTTTGCCCGACCTGATGGCTTACTGACGGGGGTGGAAACTCGCACGTCCTCGCCAATCAGTATCAAACGCAATGCGCAATATCAGAGTATTAATGTGAAAGGTTTATTCCCTGCGGGGGAAGGTGCTGGCTATGCCGGTGGTATTTTGTCTGCCGGGATTGATGGTATCAAAGTGGCAGAAGCCTTGGCTTTAGCCATGCTCGATTCCTAGCGTTAATAAAAGGCTATGGGCTTGTATCCAGTTCGTAGCCTGTTTAAGATGGATACGATTATTTTAACACCAGATTATGGTCCCGCTCAGTGTCAATGCTGTCGGAATTACCATAGCAAACTGACACAGGAGTGAAGTCATGAAGAAGACCCTTATTGCCGTTGCGGTGATTGCTGCAGGTGCTGCAGGATATTATTTTAAGTTTGGGCCAGGTGCTGGTGGTCAAGCTGATGCCGTTTTGGAATACGTGCCTGCGGATACTGCGATTTTATCAGCGCAATTAAAGCCAATTAACATGGCCGATTATTTAGCGTCACTCGGTATGTTCCCGCAATACTATGGTGCTGAATCGCAAAAATCTATCCAAGAATTAATGGCAACAACCACAGAGCCAGGCTTTAAATTTGTCCTGTCACTGGCGTTAAGCTACATGCAAGCCTTCGAAAAACCACAAGAGCTGGAAAAGCTGACGGGGTTAAAACTCGCCATGCGTCAAGTGATGTATATGGTTGGTATTTCACCGGTAGTGAAACTGGAAGTGGCTGATGAAGCTGCCATGTGGGCTATGTTTGATAAAGCGGAAAAAGAAGCCGGTTATCAACACACTGCAGGCAATGTCGGTGCGGTGAAATACCGTAAATACACGTTTACCATGCCAGAAGCCGAATTAGATTTAGTCGTGTCAGTGAATAATGGCTGGGCGACTATCGTGATGACTTCCAGTAAATTAGATGCCAACAATCTGTCGATTGCCTTAGGCGCTACCAAACCAGCGCAAAGCGTGGTGAATTCAGGCAAATTAGCGGCGCTTAGCACTAAATATCAATTAAATAATGAATCATTTGGTTATGTCAGTTCACAAGAATTAGTCAAAGCACTGAATAGCAAAGATGGCAACCAGTTGGCCAAAGACGTAGAAACCTTATTTGGTCAACAAGCGGGTGTTGCCCTAGCAAGCTGGCGTGAACCTGCTTGTCAAACTGACACCAACGCCATCGCAGCAAGCTGGCCAGGTATGTTTATTGACAGCAAATTCACGATGGCAGCGGGTGGGATGAGTGGCGAAAGTCGGATCCAAATCCCAACTGAGAACAAAGTGACTATCGAAGGGTTAAGCTTATTAAAAGGCTTTATTCCAAAGCAACAATTGCAACTGATTGGCGACAATCAAATGATGCAGTTTGCGATGGGCTTAGATGTGGCGCAATTAGCAGTCGGCATGGGTAAATTATGGGAAGTAGCAACCACTGCAACTTACACTTGCCCTGCCCTTGTTGAAATGCAAAACGAGTTGAAAGCCAACAACCCAATGGGTGCTTTAGCGATGGCTGGTATGGCGGGTGGCGTGCAAGGCGTTTCGGTATCTCTGAACTCGTTCAAGTTAGATCCAGCTACGCAAATGCCCTCTGAAGCTGATGCTGCCGTTGTGATTTCAGTCGCTAACGCCCGTACCTTCTTTGAAGGCATCAAAGCGATGGCACCACCATTAGCCGCGATTACTCTGCCTGCCGATGGTGCTGAGTTAGATTTAGCCGCTGCAGTGCCAGAATTAGCAATGACTGGTTTAAAACCGACACTGATCGCCTCGGATTCTCATGTCGCCGTCTTTGTGGGTGAAGGCGGTAAAGCCCAAGCAAAAGCAGTTGTTGCAGAGCCTTTAGCTAAAAATGGCTTAATGGCCATGGGCTTAGATTATGCAAGCTTCTTTGCAATGGTAAAAACATCCATTGAATCAACGGGTGAAGCCGTTCCACCAGAGTTAGCAGGCATGATGGGCATCAACATGAAGAACAGCACTGTCGTTGATGTTAACAGCAATGGTCTGGTCATTACTTCTTCAGTGAAGTTAGCAGCACCAGCAACCAAATAATTGGTTGATGTGTTGCCTATTGAGCACTCTGAATGCAGGGTGCTCAGTCAAGGCAAACTGGTGATGAATAATGGACACTGATTTAGCACGAAGTGGTCATGCCCTCAGTGCTAGTGCACAGAAAAAAGCCGAACCAAGGGTTCGGCTTTTTTATTGCTTGCGGTTTTTCTAATGGGTGCGATGCGATTGCAGCTTTTTCATCAAATGACAGCAGACAACACTAGCCTAAATCCCAATAACGCCATCACAGTGCCGGCGATTCTGTCGATGAGAGTTTTGTATTTCAAATAGGCATTTCTAGGCGCCTCAGCCGAGAGGATATAAGCCACTAATACATACCAGCTCCCATCAATCATCAACGCACAGAGCGGCAGTACTGCATAAAACCACAATGGAATTTGGGCTGGTAATAGCGCGGAAAAAATACTCGCAAAGACAATGGCTGTTTTTGGGTTGCTGAGTTGTGTCCATAACCCTTGGCGAAAGGCTTGCCATTTGCTGATGCTAGGCGTCGCTGCTGATCCAGTATTTTGCATCTGTAGTGGGCTGGCCGCATGACGAATAATCAGTGAGGCGAGATAAAGAAGGTATAACCCACCCAGCACTTTTAACGCTAAAAAAGCGAGGGGAAACGCCGTGAATATGGCATGCAAGCCCAAAAGTGCAAGGAGCGCAAAAGTGCCTGCGCCTAAACCCATACCGCAGGCAGTGGCTAAACCATGTGGCCGAGATAAACTCATGGCATTGCGAGCGACGACAATAAAGCTTGGGCCGGGGCTAATTGCTCCGACCGCGATAGCCGCAGAAATTGCGACCACTGACCAAATAGCATCCAAGAGGGTTCTCTCCAAACCGAGACCAAATGTATGGTCGTGTTAACAAAGCCAACAAATTAATCGCTTCGGTTTGATTCTGCAAGTGAAGCACTATGGCTTTTCACTGGCGCTGGAAGTTTCAAGGGGTTTGTCCCTTTTCCTTCTGTTCTGCTTGCTGATGCTCTTCATGTGCCATCAGTAAAATGGTCAAATAGATTTTCGTGGGTAAGGACAGAATGACACCCAGCGCACAACAGCCCGCAATAATCATAATGCCTTGAATGCCCATACTCAGGTGAATTTGCGCGCCGACCCAAAGATAGTGGCCGAAGATGATCAGCGCGATTCCGCTAAACATGGCAATTTTCAGTAATCGAATGGTCAGTTGATCGTTCATGCTCAGATACCTTTGCGGCTATTTTGATCAGTGTAGTGTTATATTCGATTTCTCTAATTGATATACATCATGTCTCGCAGCGACATCGGTAAACTTTTTGCTGATGAAGTAGCAGACGAGTTAATTAGGCTGTGCTAGTGTTTGATGGTTTATTGTCCAAAAGGTGAGCCATGACCAAGACAAGACCGATGCTGAGGCTGTTAAAATGCTGGAGGTTGCGACTGATGTTGCTGATCTTAGGCCTTTGTTCTTGGCAATCGGCGGCGAGGGTCACCCTTGAGGTGAATGCGGTTGATTGGCCCCCTTTTTTTATGGATCAGAAGCAAACCGGCCAAGTGGGGTTCGCCAGAGAAATACTCCAGGCCTGTATCCAGCCCACAAGCTTCGACATTCGTTACATGCATTTGCCAATCAAACGCACTCATCAGTACATGCAGTCGGGCGAGTTAGACTTAGCAATTTATTCCTATAAACCCGAACGCGATGATTTTGTTTGGTACAGTGCTAAACCGATGTTTGAAAGTGCAATTGGCGTCGCTGCCCGCAAAGATTTTATCCAGCCACTGCTGCAAGAAGCAGATTTAGAACCTTGGCGAATTGGTTATCTCGCTGGCCTCGGCCTGACTCCAACGTTGGCAATTTTGCTAGCGGGTAAAAAGAACAAAGCACAAGCAGTAGAAGATTACTCGATGCAAAGTTTATTTGATCAATTGGTTGCTTCGCCTGCCCGGATCGATTTAGTCATCAACTCAAAAGAAGCATTGTTGTGGTTTTCACAAAAAGACCCCTATCAAGGCAAAGTGAAAGTATTAGATTTTGCCTTGGCGCCGAAGGCCTATTTTTTGACAGTGTCAAAATACAGTAAAAGAATCAAAAATCCGCAGCAGTTTTTGCAGCAATTTGATACTTGCTTAGAGCAAATAAAGCAGAATGGTCAATACAGTAACTTATTGAAAAGTTATCGATTATTAGCCCCTTAATGGATTTAAAATGAACCATACATTGGCTTGAACTTGGGCCTGCAGGGTTATGGTATGGGCAAAAAAAAGGGCAGAATCATCAAATTTCTGCCCCCGTTTTAAGCGTTGATAAGCACCTTTGCCTTTTTTCGCTTTCACTATTCTGGTTTTGAACAGTGGACTTGTCACCAATGCATGCAAAGCGTTGTCTCTAATTTCGCCACGCCCATGCTGCACAGTGCTCTTTGCATGACTGTGTTTGCTCATGATTTCTCCTTTAAAAAGCCGCATGATCTTAGCAGAATGCAGCCAAAATCTCATCTGTGACATCAACCCGCTGGGTTTGCGATAAAAATTTGTTTAAATCGTTAAATCCTCAGGAAAATTGGCATTTAGTCGGCTATGTTTGCCAAGAGGTTTTGTTGAATCTCCCAATCAAATCTGTTGTAGGTTGTTGTTGAGGAACATTTCAGAATGTGGATGAGACAATTTAAAATTAGTTCGCGGCTGATTGCCGCATTTGCAGCTTTGGCTTTATTGCTGACCTTTCAGGGGATTATGTCACTGAGTGCAATGTCGAAAATGCGAGACACTTCGAAAGAATTAGAGACCAACATCATTCCGAGCATTTCAACCTTGGCAGAGCTTAATTTGAATGTGATGCGAGCGCGAGTATTTACATTCCGTATCTTATTGGAGGATACGGAAGCGCATCGCACAGAAAATGCGCAAATACTGCGGAAGGTTCGTCAAGATATCGAAGCGGCACAGAAGCAATATGAGCCTTTAATTAGCATGGCACAAGAGCGCACTGTGTATAACGAATTTAGTGACAGTCTGCAGGAATACCTACGCGATCAAGACGATATGTTACTGAAATTACAAACCAATGATAAGGCTGCAGCATTAAATATTGTCAATCAAAACATGGCTGAGCATGCCGATAAAATGACGAAACAATTAATTCAGCTGTCGGCACTGAATAGCGAATTTGCTGCTGAACAGCAAAAGGCTGATGAAGTGGCCTATCAAAATAATAAAGTGTTTACCATTGTGATTATCGCTATCTCCTTAATTGCGGCCATCTTGATTGCGATGTCGATGACTCGCAGTATTGTGAGTCCACTGGAGCAGGCTGTGAAATTGTCTGATCAGGTTTCAGCGGGCGATTTAACGCAGCGCATTGAAAGCCAAGGCCAAGACGAAGTGGCGTTAATGATGCAAGCACTTTCGCGAATGCAGCAAAATTTACGCGAAACCCTGTCTCATATTGCCAATTCATCGAACCAGTTAGCTTCGGCATCTGAAGAACTTAATTCGGTTACAGAAGATGCTTCTCGGGGCATTGCACAACAAAATGATGAAATTCAACAAGCGGCAACCGCGATTACAGAGATGAGTTCAGCGATTGATGAGGTTGCAAATACAGCGGTGCAAACCTCTGAAGCGTCGGCAGAATCGGCGCAAAGTGCTGCACAAGGCAAGCAACAAGTTGAACAAACAGTGCGAGCTATTTTGGAGATGAATGAAGATATCGCGCAAAGTGCGCAAGTCATTCAAACTCTCGCATCGCAAGCCCAAGATATCGGCAAAGTGTTGGATGTGATCCGCGCGATTGCTGAACAAACCAACTTATTGGCATTAAATGCGGCCATTGAAGCCGCCCGCGCGGGTGATGCGGGGCGTGGTTTTGCCGTCGTTGCTGACGAGGTTCGAGCGCTTGCTCATCGGACGCAGTTATCCACCCGTGAAATTGAGGAAATGATCCATAAAATCCAACAAGGCACGGGTTCAGCGGTTGAATCGATGCAGCATAGTGGCCAAAAAGCAGATCAGGCTTTAAGTGTTGCTCGATTGGCGGGTGATGCGTTAAATACCATTTATCAGCAAATTAATGTGATGAACGACAGCAATTTGGTGATTGCGAGCGCCGCTGAAGAGCAAGCGAAAGTCGCGCGCGAAGTCGACCGGAATATCATCAACATTAGCGATCTTGCGCAACAAACTGCTGCAGGGGCGCATCAAACGAGCGCATCTGCGCACGAATTGTCGCGTTTGGCGGTGGATCTCAACAACTTACTGACGAAGTTTAAAGTTTAGTTGTTCGTGGATTGGGCAAGCTGCTGTGATCTGTAATTTAGACAGCAGCGAGCCAAATACACAGGGAATGAATATATGCAATTATTCAGACTGATTGTCTGATTGCTTTTGATGTGTTTTAGCATGGATTTGTTTTTTAAATTGCACAATAGAGAATATACAAAAGCCGAAACTTAGCAAAAAACCCAAATAAATAAATCCGATGAGATCATCAGAGAGTGCTTTCCCGCTTAGTTGGCCAAATAATTTTACCAAAGCGGTCAGCATGGTGGCGAACATAATGGCCAACATCGTAGGCTGAATTACAAATTTCACTAAATAACTCAAGCCCAAACTTAATATTGCCCACTGCAGATGCAAAGTATCTTGATACCAGGTTTTATCAATAGTCCAGACGTAAAGCACACAAAGAAAATAACTGAGCACAAAGGTGTAGGCTAAGTAACGGGTGGCGTTTTGCATGTTTAGCTCGCATGGCATACAGAGAGGCGCAAAGTATGCCTGAACTCGGACCAAGCGCCAAGTCAGTCCGCTTTTGTTCGTTTTTAAAATGTGTGCATCAATCTAATGGCATAGCGTCCAACACCAGTTGGACGCCAATGGAACCAGTTTGCAAACTGGATTAGAAGGTTAAGTGCGCACCAATTGCGGTCCGCTCTTCGTCATCATACTTGCCAAATTCAAACGACAAGGCGATGTCACCAAAGAAATCATAATGAAATCCCACTGTTTGTACGCTGATCGTTTCATTTTCATCGGCATACCAACGTTCATTCCCGATACTAGTATAGAACTCTAAATCTTCAGAAAATTCATGACGTAAGCGGACTTGGTAAGCTGCAACAGTGCTATAGCTATGATTTTTAACCAGATAAGAGCCATTGGTGTTGGTGATTTCATCATCATAGGTCACGTAATTGTGCAACTTAACTTTGGCTCTCCCGAGGCCACCGCTGAAATCTAAGGTTGTGTTCGGCGATAAATTAAAGATGTAGCCAGCGCCGAATGACCATTGCCGTGTTGACATGCGAGTTTGTTCGCTTTCAAACACAATCTGCACTGGTGCTGGCGTATAAATTTGGGTGTTTTCGGTAAATACTGCGCGGTCGTTGCGATAATGGCTATACCAGTAAGTGTTGTCCGAGATCTGCTCGCTATATTTGAACTCCCAGCCAGTAATATCCGTGTTGTACATTTGGCTATCAGTTCGCACGCCCGAGCTAGGATCAATGGTAGTCACACTGGTGCTATAGGTCGGGCCCATATTAATTTCAGTTGAGCGAATTGTTAAGGAATCGAAGTCTGGAGTAGCCAATGCTGGTAATGCAGTGAATAAAGCCGTAGCCAGTAAAGTGAGTGTCAGTTTTGTCATCGCCAATATCCTTTTCAGTAAGAAGTCCATTCAAAATAGAGCTGATTTTGTTAACCGAAAATGAACAATTCTGAACAAAACTTCCCGCAAAGCCCTAGCGAAAAAATTCTGAGATGCCAATCTGCATATAAATGAGAATTCTTATTATTTCCAAATGGGAATGATTCGTGTTAATATCGCTGCATTAATGAATGATTGTCAATTTTTCAGAAAGTTTGGGAGTTGTTATGACGAAGCTGCAAATCACCCCGTTAGCCTGCGCTGTCCGTTTGGCCATGCCAGTGATGATGATGTCTTTCAGTGCTTGGGTCAGCGCTGATGAGCTCGCATGGGATGATTCTAAAGTGGAACACATTGAGGTTGTTGGTCAGCAAGGCCAAAAATACAAAGTAGATACCACGTCAACGGCAACTAAAACTGACACTTTATTGCGCAACATTCCGCAAGCAATTACGGTAGTGACGGAAGATTTGATTGCTGACCAATCCATGCAAAACATGGGCGATGTGGTCCGTTATGTGCCTGGTGTGCAAATGGCACAAGGTGAAGGTCACCGCGATGCGCCAGTGCTTCGCGGCAATACCTCAACTGCTGATTTCTTTATCAACGGCGTGCGTGATGACGTGCAATATTTCCGTGATTTGTACAACGTGAAACGGGTTGAAGTGTTGAAAGGACCAAGTGGGATGATTTTTGGCCGTGGTGGTGCTGGCGGTTTGATCAACCGTGTGACCAAGCAAGCCGATTTCTCAGCGGGCCGTGAATTTTCATTAACACTTGGTTCTTATGATCATCAGCGGATGACGGGCGATATCAATCATGTTATTGACGATCAGAAATTAGCCGTCCGTTTGACCGCGCTGTACGAGGATTCTGGCAGCTATCGGGATCATGTTGAACTTAAGCGCAAAGCCATTAATCCGACAGTGACCCTAAAACCAGCGGCGAATACCAGTATTGCGTTCAGTTTTGAGCATTTTGAAGATGAACGGACAACGGATCGGGGTGTTCCTTCTTTCAATGGTCGGCCGTTAGCGGGTCAACAACACACGTTTTTTGGTAACTTAAAAGATAGTTTCGCGACTGCTGAGGTAGATGCATTCAGTACCAGCATTAGCCATGAGTTTGATAATGGGTTCACCTTAGTGAACCAAACACGTTATGCAAATTACAGTAAGTTTTATGCCAACGTGTTTCCTGGTGCCTATAACGATAGCACGCAGCGGGTGAGCATTTCCGGTTATGACAACTTGACCGATCGGAAAAACCTGATGAATCAAACGGATTTAACCAAAGACTTTGAAATCGCAGGGATGAATCATACGTTGTTAGCTGGCGTTGAGTTGAATCGCCAAGAAACGGACAACCTTCGGATGACGGCCTATTTCACCGATTTGGGACCGAATGTGACCTCAACTTTTGTCACGCTGACCGAGCCACTTTACACTGGCGCTGTCCAATTTAGACAATCGGCCAGCGATGCACAAAATCAGAGTATCGCCAAAACGGTTGGTGTGTATCTGCAAGATCAAATTGAAGTGAACAGCAACTGGCAGTTTGTGTTGGGTGCACGTTATGATCATTTCAGTGCTGATCTGTTCAATTTACGCAATAACACAACGCTTGAAAGTTCGGATTCCTTGGTTTCTCCGCGAGCTGGCGTGATCTATAAACCGCGTGATGAAATGTCATTCTACGCAAGCTACTCAGTGGCTTATGTACCCAGAGCAGGTGAGCAGTTGGCTTCACTGACCGCAACCAATGCGGCGTTAGATCCGGAAAAATTTAACAACCAAGAGATTGGTTTTAAGTGGGATTTCAGTAACGATTTTTCAGCAGGCGTTGCAGTCTATCAACTTGACCGCACCAATGTTGCCGTGACCGATCCAAACAATGCCGCGGCAACGATTTTGGTTGATGGTCAGCAAGTCCAAGGCCTAGAGCTGGAGCTGAATGGCAATATCAATGCCCAGTGGCAGGTGATGGCCGGTTATGCCTATCAACACTCGGAAGTGCAAACGCCGGGAGCCACCAACGGCAACCAACTCAGCCAAGTGCCTGAAAACACCTTCTCAGTGTGGAATCGTTATGAATTTTCCGATGCATGGAGTGCGGGTGTCGGCGTGATCAGTCAAAGCAAATCTTATGTGTTGATTGATAACGCGGTTGTTTTACCAGGATTTACTCGCGTGGACGCCGGCGTGTTTTATAATCCGCTGACCGATTTGCGCGTACAGCTGAACATCGAAAACTTGCTGGATAAAACATACTATGCCTCTGCGCATAACAATAACAATATCACTCCCGCTTCTCCTCGGGCCGTGCGTGTTGGGTTGAGTTATAAGTTTTAACTTGGATAGGTAGGCCGACTCGGTCAACCGCACCATGAGTTCATTTAAAAAAGCGCTTCGGCGCTTTTTTTCTATGGTGAGATGGATTGGCGAAATGGGAAATTGCTGGCAAGCTGGCAGTTCTTAGAGTTTTCTTCACATCCTCTTTTCATGGCAAGAGTTGAACGCATTAGGATTTCTATGGAACATCACATCTATCCGATAGGCACTTTAGGCCAACCTTGGGGCGAAGCGGAAAAAGCGCAATGGCTCGGCATACAACAAAAGCGACGAGATTACCGGCAGCTTGTTGTTGAGCCATTACAGCAACTGGTTGAGAATTTGTCTGCAGTCGCTGAGTTGCTGCAGTATGGTGAATTAGATTATCGCCAACAGGGTTTTGCGCAATACCCGCTGTATGCTGTCAAAAGCCGAAATTGGCAAGCGGATAAGCCGATGGTGTTGGTGACGGGTGGCGTGCATGGTTATGAAAGTAGCGGTGTGTTTGGCGCTTTGCAGTTTATTCGCCAGCATTTCGCCCACTACAGTGAACAGGTGAACTTGCTGGTATTGCCTTGTATCAGTCCTTGGGGCTTTGAAACGATCAATCGCTGGAACCCGCAAGCGATTGACCCAAATCGTTCATTCAAACAACCCAGTGCTGCAGCTGAAGCTGAGGCGGTGTTAGGTCTGATGTCGAATTATCCTACGCCTTTGGTGCATGTTGATTTACATGAAACTACCGATTCCGATAATGCTGAATTTAGGCCGGCCAAGGCAGCCCGTGACGGAACAGTGAATTCCAATTGGAATATTCCTGACGGTTTTTATCTGGTGGGCGATGTGAGTAAGCCACAGCCAGATTTTCAACGGGCGATTATCGAGGCGGTGGCAAAGGTCACACCAATTGCGCCGGCAGATGAGCATGGCTGTTTAATTGGTGAACCGATCACCCAATTTGGCGTGATTAACTATCCAAAGAAATCCTTGTATCTGTGTGGCGGCATGACGGATGCTAATTATGTCACCACCACCGAAGTGTATCCGGATAGCCCAAATACTTCAGCCGAACTTTGTAATCAAGCACAAGTGGTCACTGTTTGTACCGCGATTGAGTTTGCTTTAGCACAGCCGCGCTAATTCTTTATGCGCCAAGTAGCCTCTAAGTTACTTGGCGTTTAACCAGCTATCTTCATAATTTTTCTAACAAAACCATTGGTTTTGTGTGGAATATCTGTACAATTTGCCCACTTTTATAGCATGGATGTGGTGATGAAAGCAGGGATTGGTTATAGCAATAGCCATTTGGCAGTTGAGTCTGGTCGACAAGCTGCGGCAGATGCGCTGAGAGAACTCGCGCTGAGTGGCAATGAACTCACTGCGCACGATGTGGTCTTCGCTTTTTGTAACAGCCAGTTGAATGCGCAGGAGTTTTATAACGGCGTAAGAAAAGCTGTGAGTGCAGAAGTGCCAATTTATGGTGGTTCGGCAATTGGGATCATTTGTAATCAAGCGCTCAGCTATTCGGGTTATCCGGCCGCAGTGGCAGTGCTGAAACTGAGCAGAGTGCAAACTTATTGCGCCGTCACGCAGGAAATTTTCAAAGATCAACATGCCGCCGGCGTCAAGCTTGCCTCGCAGCTGAAAACGCAAGCTGATTCGACTTTGCAGCTATTGTTTTACGATTCAGTGAAACATCCAGCGACAGCCAGTCAACCGCCTGTCCTCAATCCATCAGCCCCTTTATTGTTAGGGCTCGAAGGGGATGCCGTCGGCAAAGTCGCTACTGTTGGTGCCGGTTTGCTGGGCGATCATCAGTTTAGTGCCACTTGGCAGTTTGTTGGTCAGCAAGTGCTGCAGCAGTCGGCGATGGTGTTGCAATGGTTCGGGGCATTTACCCCTTATATTGCCACCATGCATGGTTGTGTACCTATGGATAAAACGCAGTACACCATCACAGATATGTTTGGTCAGTTTTTATATACCCTCGATGACGAACCCGTGGTGCCATTGCTTGATCGGATCTATGGTAGTCAGCAGTGGCGGGCTTCATCGCCAGTGAAACAGCTGTCGTTGGGTGTGTATTGCGGCGATGCCCAGCAACCGCAACGAGAAGAGTTATTCGTCAATCGTCTCATCAGTGGCGCTATGCCAGATGGTTCTGGCGTGATTTTGTTCGAACCAGACTTAGCGGTGGGTACTCCAGTTCAACTGATGCGACGAGATCCAGATACCATTTTGGCTTCAGCACAATTCAATACCAAAAAACTGCTAAATAAAATTAAAAAAGACGGTAAAACCGCCCGTTTTGCCATGTATTTTGATTGTGGCGGCCGAGCTGCCGCTTATGACAACAATCAGTATGAAGAAGCCGCGGAAGTGCAACAGCAGTGTAATGAGTTTGGTGTGCCGCTATTAGGCATTTATTGTGGCGTTGAAATTGCGCCATTCTTAGGCAAAAGCCGAGGCTTAGATTGGAGCGGCGTTTTGGTGGTCTTTGCCACCTAAACGCCCGGTTGGTTAATCATCTCGAGTTAATACTTCGAGCAGTTCAATCTCAAAAATCAAATCAGCATTGGCGGGGATCATCGTGCCAATTTGCCGTTCGCCATAGGCCAATGCTGCTGGCACCGACAATCTGCGTTTCCCGCCTGTTT
>JACCDH011751571.1_pt1 | contig 40139 bp, 30 predicted proteins | sample 7442481 | NCBI WGS metagenome assembly JACCDH01 (sample SAMN15323433, study PRJNA562643) | freshwater metagenome | isolation source: river surface water | place: USA:Blue River Watershed | collected 2017-08-15 | reverse complement strand
GTAAAAGTGAAATTACGCAAAACCAGCAGAACATCGCTGGTTTTTTTGTTTGCTCAAAAGATGGATCCTGCGTGTTGGGCTTTTAATTGCGACAAAAGTGTTATATTATAACATTTCAGCTGCATTAACCCGCACTGGTTCATCACACCATGTTCCTGGACGATGAAATTTTTGAGCACCTGCTTGCAGGTGCTTTTTTTTATGGCTGCTTTTTTATGGGGCTTTTTGATGGTTGCTTTTAGATGAGCTGGTTTCATGAAATAAATTTATTAAAGACCTAACATCTCAAACAATCAGTCGATTAAAAAAAATACAGCAAAATAATTATCTTTTCTTGACAGCCGCAATTTTAGGCTTGTCACCGGAACACAAACACCAATTTTCAAGCCTTTAGCGATTGTCAAGGCTCGAACCCCCAATAAATTTGTGTTTTTGTTTAAATATTAGCCTTTGCATTAGCACAAAAAATCCGTAAACTTAGCGCCCCTTGAGGGTAGACCCTAGAGACAGAGCGGTGCGCATCGGATCTTATGAACTTTCGAACAATGTAATCTGTGCTCCGATGGCTGGAGTGACTGATTTCACTTTTCGTGAGCTATGTCGGCGTTTTGGCGCTGGTTTAGCTGTTTCAGAAATGATGTCGAGCAACCCTTTGGTCTGGCAAAGCGAAAAGTCATTAAAACGGATGAGCCACCGCGATGAGACTGGTATTCGATCAGTGCAAATTGCTGGGGCAGATCCGATACAAATGGCGGAAGCGGCCCAATTTAACGTCGAACATGGCGCCCAAATTATTGATATCAATATGGGTTGTCCGGCGAAAAAAGTGAACAAAAAACTAGCAGGTTCGGCACTTTTACAGTTCCCAGAACTTGTCGAGGAGATTGTTCGGGCCGTGGTAGGTGCAGTCAATGTACCTGTCACTCTGAAAATTCGCACAGGCTGGGATCCGGACCACAGAAATGGGGTGCAGATCGCTCGAATTGCCCAAGAAAACGGCATTCAAGCCCTCGCGGTTCATGGTAGAACCAAAGCTTGTATGTATAAAGGTGAAGCCGAATACGACACTATCCGCGCTATTAAGCAGGCAGTTTCAATTCCGGTCATCGCCAACGGTGATATTACATCCGCACAAAAAGCCCGGTTTGTGCTGGATTATACCGGCGCTGACGCCATCATGATTGGTCGTGCAGCACAAGGCCGGCCCTGGATTTTCCGGGAAGTAGTACATTACCTAAAAACAGGTACAGAATTACCGGCACCTGAGATTTCAGCAGTGCAGGAAATCTTGTTGGAACATGTCCGTGGCCTTCACCAATTGTATGGTGACTTACTCGGACCCCGTATCGCCCGCAAACATGTGGGATGGTATTTGGCTGAGCAAGACCGCGAAGGACTGTTTCGCAGTGAATTTAATAGCATCGAGCAAGCCCAACAGCAACTTGATGCTTTGAATATGTATTTCGAACAACTAGCAGCAACCTAACGTAAAGAGACTAGGCAATGTTTAATCAAAACGTGACTTCGCCATTTATTACTAACGCCCATGTTCAGACTCAAGAAAAACCGCAGCCTTTAAGTAACGCGGTACAAAAAGCTGTGGCGAACTACCTGCAGCAATTAAACGGTCATGATGTTGATGACCTGTATGAGCTGGTTCTGTCAGAACTGGAAAAGCCGTTGCTGGAAGAGGTAATGAAGTATACCCGCGGCAACCAGACCCGCGCTGCCAACTTAATGGGCATCAACCGCGGTACTCTGCGTAAGAAGCTGAAACAATACGGCATGAGTTAATGCCCCTGCGGGAGGAGTCCCGCCAAAAGCACCTTCGGGTGCTTTTTTGTTTCTTGGGCCTAAGCCGCTGCCTTAGCCCTTGAAGCGGGTGTACCGAGCAAAGCTATGCGCTTTGCAACCCAAGAGTAAATTCCGACTATGATGAATGGTGTCTCTAACCGAGCCTGTTTGAGTTTACTAGCACCAAGGCAAGATTTTTAATTAACTAGAAGAGAAGCAACATGACCTCAACACGTCCAATTCGCCGCGCCTTGCTGAGCGTGTCCGATAAAACCGGTATTGTTGAATTTGCCCAAGCGCTTGCTGCGCAAGGTGTCGAATTATTGTCCACTGGCGGTACTGCCAAATTACTTGCACAACACCAAATCCCAGTGATTGAAGTGTCAGACTACACAGGTCACCCAGAAATTATGGATGGTCGGGTCAAGACGCTACATCCGAAAGTGCACGGTGGCATTTTAGCGCGTCGTGGTCAGGATGAAGACGTGATGGCTGCAAATGCTATTCAAGCCATCGACTTGGTTGTGGTGAATCTCTATCCATTTGCCAACACGGTCGCTAATCCAAATTGCAGCTTGGCGGATGCGATTGAAAATATCGACATCGGTGGCCCAACGATGGTGCGAGCGGCGGCCAAAAACCACGCCGATGTCACTATTGTGGTCAATGCCAGCGATTACGCCAAAGTTCTCGCGGAAATGTCCGCCAACCAAGGTGCGACCACCCATGCAACACGTTTTAGCCTTGCTATTAGCGCCTTTGAACATACCGCCCAATATGATGGCATGATTGCCAACTATTTTGGCACTATGCTGGCTGCCTACGGTGACAGCGAGGGCAAAGCGTCGAAATTCCCTCGCACCTTCAACAGCCAATTTGTAAAAAAACAAGATTTACGTTATGGCGAGAACAGCCATCAAAGTGCGGCATTTTATGTTGAGCATCAAGTACAAGAAGCCTCGGTCGCTTCTGCAACACAGCTGCAAGGCAAAGAATTGTCTTATAACAATATTGCTGATACTGACGCCGCATTAGAGTGTGTTAAAGAGTTTGCTGAGCCAGCTTGTGTCATTGTCAAACATGCCAATCCTTGTGGTGTTGCTATCGGCGAAGATATCCTTGCTGCCTATAACCGCGCTTATCAAACGGATCCGACCTCAGCCTTTGGCGGCATCATTGCATTTAACCGCGAATTAGATGCAACCACGGCAGAAGCCATTGTTAGCCGTCAATTTGTTGAAGTGATTATCGCGCCAACAGCAACTGCGGAAGCGGTTGATGTCGTAGCTAAGAAGCCAAATGTTCGTTTGCTCGTCTGTGGTCAATGGCAAGATAAAACCACCGGCTTTGATATCAAACGCGTCAATGGCGGTATTTTGTTGCAAGATCGCGACCAAAAAATGGTTGAACTGGCTGATTTGAAAGTAGTGAGTAAGCGTCAACCTACCGCAGAAGAGTTACGTGATTTACTGTTCTGCTGGAAGGTCGCCAAATACGTGAAATCGAACGCAATTGTTTATGCCAAAGACAACATGACCATCGGTGTTGGCGCTGGCCAAATGAGCCGAGTTTACAGTGCGAAAATCGCGGGTATCAAAGCCGCCGATGAAAATCTGCAAGTGGCAGGTTCTGTGATGGCTTCTGATGCCTTCTTCCCGTTCCGTGATGGCATTGATGCCGCAGCCGCTGCGGGCATTAAAGCAGTGATCCAACCAGGCGGCTCAATGCGCGATGCCGAAGTAATTGCTGCTGCTGACGAGCACGATATGACGATGGTATTCACTGGCGTTCGTCATTTCCGCCACTAAGTACAGAGTCGTAAGCGCTTGATTGTTAGCAAACGGCAACTTCGGTTGCCGTTTTGTTTATCTTGCTAGTCAAACGCCCCGTCAGCACAAGCTATCCGCACTCCCCCACAACGAGTTCAACCCAGATGATTTATCCGTAACGGTCAAAAACGCCTTTACTTTTTTCAACCAGCCGTTACAATACGCGCCGCTCTTTTGTCTGTTCTTTATACAATAAGGTAATCTCTATGCACCCGATGTTAAACATCGCTGTTCGTGCTGCGCGTAGCGCAGGCAATATTATCGCTCGTGCTTCTGGCCAGTTAGACATGGTTCAAACCACCCAGAAAGGCACCAATGACTTCGTTACCAACGTGGATAAAGAAGCTGAACAAGCTATCGTGCAAATCTTACGTAAGTCCTACCCAGATCACGATATCGTGGCTGAAGAAGGTGGCGATTACGGCAGTAACAATAGTGATTACCAATGGATCATCGACCCGCTCGATGGTACCGCAAACTTCATCAAAGGCATTCCTCATTACGCAGTTTCTATTGCGCTGCGCTACCGTGGCAAATTAGACCAAGCAGTCATTTTTGACCCACTGCGCGGTGAAGTGTTCACGGCAAGTCGTGGTGGTGGCGCTCAGCTGAACGGTCGTCGTATTCGTGTTAGTAATGCCAATGAATTAAGTGGCACCATTTTAGCGACTGGGTTCCCATTCAAACATAAACATCATTTAGATGCGTATAGCGAATGCTTCAAATCGATGCTGACTTCAGCATCGGATATCCGTCGCACTGGCTCAGCTGCACTGGATTTAGCATATGTTGCTTCAGGTCGGTTTGATGGTTTCTGGGAAATCGGTTTAAAACCTTGGGATTTTGCGGCAGGTGAGCTGATCCTGCGGGAAGCAGGTGGCTTGGTGAGTGACTTTGTCGGTGGCAACAACCATCTGAAGAGTGGCAATATCGTCGCTGGCAATCCAAAAGTATTAGCGGCTATGTTAAAAACCATTCGTCCGCATCTGACCGAATCTTTGATGAAATAATTGACGGTTTTGCTCAAAAAGCCTTGTGAAATCACAAGGCTTTTTTGTTTACAATCGGTAACCCTGCATCGCGCCAAGCACTAAAACCACCTGCCAAACTAATCACATCTAAATAGCCCATTTTTTGTAATGTATCCGCAGCTAAGGCAGATCTAAAGCCTCCACCGCAGTATAAAACCAAGGTTTTCGTTTTATCTGGAATGGTTGTTTCAATATCGCGCTCGATAATACCTTTCCCCAGATGAAGAGCATTTGGCAAATGGCCGGCTTGCCATTCATGATCTTCTCTGACATCAATCAAGATAAAATTCTGATCTTGCTGCTGCATCTCAGCAATGGACCACTCGGGCACTCGGCTTTTGGCATCGGCAACTAACAACAAAAAACCAGCACTATGTTGTTTACTCATGATGTTGTTCCTCGTCTTTTCTAATACGCGCAGTGCGATGAGCATATACAGAAATGGATTTGGGTGAAATACTTTGAATAATATAACCTTAGGCCATCCGTAAATAAAAAAACCGGCAGAAGCCGGTTTTTTATTTCAGTTGAGTCTTACAAAGAAGGCGTATCAGCGCCTTCTTTCTCCACAACAGTTGGCATCAAGTCTTCACGCGAAGCACCTAAAATCACAGCTAGTGCACTCGCAACAAAGATTGAAGAATAGGTACCGATCGCAATACCAAACAACAATGCAGTGGCAAAACCATGGATCATGGCACCGCCCATCGTGAACAGCACAATTAAGGTTAAGGCAGTCGTGAATGAAGTCATGGTGGTACGGCTTAACGTCGAAGTGATTGCCTCATTGACGGTTTCATCCACTGTCGCATCGCGTAATTTGCGGAACATTTCGCGGATCCGGTCAAACACAACGATGGTATCGTTGATGGAGTAACCAATCAGTGCCAATATCGCTGCAAGAACAGTTAAGTCGAATTCCATGCCAGTGATGGAGAATAAGCCAAGTGTGATAATCACATCATGTAATAACGATGCGACTGCTCCTACAGAGAAACGCCATTCAAAGCGCATTGCCACATAAATCAGGATGCCGACCAACGCCATTAGAACGGCTAAAAAGCCATCTTCTTTCAGTTCATTACCAACAGAAGCACCGACCACATCGACTTTACGCACTGTCACAGGCGTTGCAGCAACTTCATTGATCGCTGAAAGGATTTGCTCACCAATAGCTTTTTGTTCAACGCCAGGGCGTGGAGCTATACGGATCATGACTTCTTGGCTATTACCAAAATACTGAACTTGAGCATCCGGAAAACCACGCTCAGCTAAAGAAGCTCGAACTTTGGTTAAATCGGCCTGTTCGTTAAACGCAACTTCAATGACAGTACCACCAGTGAAATCCAAACCAAAATTTAAGCCCTTAATACTTAAACTCAGAATTGAAGCAAGGACCAGTACCAGTGAAAAAATTAATGCTGGCCATTTGAAGCGCATAAAATTGAGTGAATCTTTAAAAATAAACAATCTCATAAATGCCCCTTAAACTGGAAGATCTGCAGAACGACGTTGACCCCAGACCGCATTGATAATCAAGCGAGTCACCACGACAGCAGTGAAAATTGAAGTCAAAATACCTAATGCAAGCGTGACAGCAAATCCTTTGACTGGACCAGTTCCGATGCCAAACAAAATTAATGCAACTAATAAGGTCGTCAAGTTAGAGTCGAAGATTGTGGCAAATGCTCTATCATAACCTTCATGGATGGCTTGAATTGCTGAGCGACCGCTGGCAAGCTCTTCCCGGATCCGTTCGAAGATCAGAACGTTTGCATCGACTGCCATACCGACTGTTAAAACTATCCCGGCCATACCAGGTAATGTTAATGTGGCACCAGGGATCATGGACATTACACCGATTAACAGCACTACGTTAGCGGCAAGTGCGATATTCGCCACTACACCAAACCATTTGTAGTAGATGATCATGAATGCGAGGACTGCAATCATGCCCCACATAATCGCATTCATACCTAATTCGATATTTTCTTTACCAAGGCTCGGGCCAATAGTGCGTTCTTCAACAATTAAAATCGGGGCGATGAGGGCACCGGCGCGTAACAAAACTGCTAGGTTTTGTGCCTCACCAGGAGCGTCTAAGCCTGTGATCCGGAAACTACGTCCCAAAACCGCTTGAATAGTAGCAACACTGACAACTTCTTGTTTTTTCTCAAGAATTGTTTTGCCATCAGCATCTTTTTTGGCTGTTGGTTTATATTCGATGAAGACTGTTGCCATCGGTTTACCAATCGCTGTTTTAGTCGCAGCAGTCATACCGTTGCCACCTTTGGCATCCAAATCGATATTCACTTGCGGACGGCTGTACTCATCAAAACCAGAATTAGCGCCAACAATATGGTTACCAGTTAAGATCACTCGTTTTTGTAAGACTACTGGATTTCCTGAGCGGTCATAGAAAAGTTCGGAATTCGGAGATAAACGACCAGCAACTGCACTTTGTACATCGGCATTTTCATCCACCAAACGGAATTCAAGAGTCGCAGTGGCACCTAAAATTTCTTTCGCACGAGCCGTGTCCTGGATCCCTGGTAATTGCACCACAATACGTTCAGCACCTTGACGCTGTACAAGCGGTTCAGCAACGCCAATCGCATTGACGCGGTTACGGATAATCGTGATATTTTGCGCAACAGCATCTTCCCGCAGAGCTTTCATTCGTTGCTCACTAAAAGTGGCAATTAATGTCATATCTGGGCCTTCAGTGAAGGTCATTTCGGCATCTTTTGCTGTCAGAGCTTTTTTAGCAGCTGCGACATCTTCCTCAGAACGTAACGTGATGACCACTTGTTGCTTGGTTAAATCCGCTTTTACAGAGGCGTATCTAACCTTGGCTTCGCGTAAATCAGAACGGTAAATCTGCTCTAAATCATTGATATTTTTATCAATCGCAGTTTTCATATCCACTTCCATCAAGAAGTGAACACCGCCACGCAAATCTAGACCCAATTTCATTGGAGCTGCACCGATGCTATCTAACCAAGCAGGTGTTGCCGGCGCTAAATTTAATGCGGTGACAAATTTATCGCCTAGTAATTGCTCAGCAATTTCACGCGCTTTTAACTGATCTTCAGTGCTTAAGAAACGCGCTAAGATTTGACCTTTTTCTAGTGAAATACTTTTTACTGGCAGATTTTGTTTAGCAAATTCATCAGTGACTTTGGTCACTGTTTCAGAACTAACTTCAGCACCACGGACAGCACTGATTTGTAAGGATGGGTCACTTGGATAAATGTTAGGTAAGGCGTACAGCATGCTGACGCCCATCACCAAAAACACAATCAAATAACGCCAAATGGAGTTTTGATTTAACACAGTAATGTCCTTGTCAGGCTAGGATCAAAGCGACTTCATGGTGCCTTTAGGCAACACGGCAGAAATTGCACCTTTTTGCACTGTGACTTCAGTAGTATCGTTCAATGCAATCACAACAAAATCTTTGTCATCCGCAATTTTAGTGATGCGACCCACGATACCACCACCTGTTAACACTTCATCGCCTTTTGCTAATGCACTCATCAATGCTTTATGTTCTTTCACGCGTTTGGATTGTGGGCGGATAATCATAAAATAGAAAAACACACCTAATACCGCCAACATGATAAATGGTTCAAAACCTGAACCTTGTGCGGCTGGTGCAGCTTGGGCATGGGCCTCAGCAATAAATAAACTCATAATATTCCCCTTAATTTTAAATTTACTAGTTAACTTTATCCGTTACCAAAGGAGTGTTGCAGCATATTGCATTTCCCACCCCAATGATTTACGGGGGTAACGATTTATCGTTATTCTGTTTTCGCTTCAACTAATGGTGGCAGTTGATCTAGCGCCGGAACCGGTAAATTCCGTTTTGCATAGAAATCAGCGACGAAAGCATCTAGTTGTCCAGCTGCAATTGCTGTACGTAGCCCTTTCATTAGTTGTTGATAGTGGTAAAGGTTATGAATGGTATTTAACCTTGCCCCTAAAATCTCATTGCATCTATCTAAGTGATGTAAATATGCCCGAGAATAATTTTTACAAGTGTAACAGTCACAATTTTCATCTAATGGACGAATATCGTCTTTAAATTTGGCATTGCGGATCTTAATGACGCCATTGGTGACAAACAGGTGACCATTACGCGCATTCCGAGTTGGCATAACACAATCGAACATATCAATACCGCGACGCACGCCTTCAACTAAATCCTCAGGTTTGCCAACCCCCATTAAATAACGAGGTTTGTGTACTGGCATTTTGTCAGTGGTATGATTGAGAATTTTAATCATCTCATGCTTCGGCTCACCTACTGAGAGACCGCCGATGGCATAACCATCAAAACCAATCTCTTCAAGGCCATTAAGCGAGACATCACGCAGATTTGGATACATGCCGCCTTGGATGATCCCAAATAAGGCGGATGGATTATCGCCGTGAGCCTCCTTCGAGCGTTTAGCCCAACGCAGCGACATTTCCATTGATTTCTTGGCTTGCTGCTCAGTAGCAGGATATGGCGTACATTCGTCAAAAATCATTACGATGTCAGAGCCCAAGTCACGCTGAACTTCCATCGAGCGCTCAGGCGTCAGCATGATTTTTTCGCCGTTTAATGGCGAGCGGAAAGTCACACCCTCTTCTTTAATTTTACGAAGCTCGCCCAAGCTAAATACTTGGAAGCCACCAGAATCCGTCAGAATAGGCTTTTTCCATTGCATGAAATCATGCAAATCCCCATGTTTCTTAATGATTTCAGTGCCTGGCCGCAGCATTAAATGGAAGGTATTGCCAAGGCAAATCTCCGCGCCAGTTGCTTCGAGTTCTTCTGGTGTCATGCCTTTGACGGTACCATAAGTTCCAACAGGCATAAATGCAGGGGTTTCAACCACGCCACGTTCAAAAATCATGCGTCCCCGACGGGCTTTACCATCGGTGGTAATTAATTCAAATTTCACAATTCAACCTCATTTGGCCAGAAAAACAGTCTGACCTTCTTCGTTGGCGATTGTAGCAGAAACAATCGCCATTCCCTATCACTGCCAACGCTGTTATTAGAGGATTAACATCGCATCGCCATAGGAGAAAAAGCGATAGCGCTCTGCAATTGCTTGTTGATAGGCATTTAAAATAAATTCGCGGCTACTGAGCGCAGATACCAACATAATCAAGGTCGATTCAGGTAAATGGAAGTTGGTAATCAAACCATCAATGACTCGGAATTCGTACCCTGGATAGATAAAAATTTGGGTGTCGGCAGCAAAAGGTGCTATCAGCTGGCCTTTGGCTTTAGCCGCTTGCGCCGCAGACTCTAAAGAACGCACTGATGTCGTCCCCACTGCGACCACTCGATTTCCACGCGCTTTGCAAGCGAGCACGGCGTCAACCACCTCTTGCGGTACTTCGGCATACTCAGAATGCATTTTATGCTCAAGAATATTATCCGCACGAACCGGCTGAAAAGTCCCCGCTCCCACATGTAAAGTCACAAAAGCTAACTCAACGCCTTTTGCTTTCAGTGCTGACAACAAGGATTCATCGAAATGTAATCCTGCCGTTGGTGCAGCGACAGCGCCTGGTTTTTGGTTGTAAACCGTTTGATAGCGCTCTTTATCTGAATCTTCATCAGGCCGATCGATATAGGGTGGCAGCGGCATATGACCAAGGCGTTCAAGCATCTGCAAGACAGGTTCAGCAGAGCACATTTTCAATTCAAATAGCTCATCATGCCGTTGCACCATTTCGACTTCGGCATCATTTTCAAGCAATAATAAGGCACCAGCTTTTGGTGCTTTACTGGCTCTTACATGTGCCAAAAAACGATGCTCATCAAGAATTCGCTCGACCAACACTTCGATTTTTCCACCTGAAGCTTTTTGGCCGAATAAACGCGCAGGGATCACTCGGGTATTATTAAAAACCAACAAGTCTCCAGGGTTAAGCGCTGCAAGCACATCGGTAAACTTACCATGTCCAATGGCTCCAGTTTTGCGATCGAGCGATAGCAATCTGCTGGCTGAACGCTCAGGTTGTGGAAATCGGGCGATTAATTCATCGGGGAGTTCAAAACTAAAATCACTTCGTTGCATAGACTAGTCCGCTTTACTGACAAACTGGTTAAAAGGCCGAACAGTCTAATCGCTTTGGCTAGTGAACTCAATCAACAGCGACGCGGGATCCAAGCGATATATCGACAATATTCAACTGAAGTTGCCGTCATTTAAAAACCTCACCTATACTAGCTTTAGGTTTGGAAAGCCATGTTGTTTCGGATGAAGTTCAACCTAATCAGGTAAATCTGAACAACCAATAATCATGCAAAGGAGTGATGATGAACATCTGGTTCTCGGCAGTTTTATTCTCTGCCATTCAATTAGTGTTGGCTTGGTACTGTGGCCAATTAGCAAAAACCAAAGGATATTCTGCACGATATTTCAGTCTATTTGGTCTTCTGCCGTTCTTTAATATAGCCTTCTTGGTTGTACTTCTGCTGCTACCCGATAAAAAACTCGATGAGCATCAATTATATATGCGTAAATTCCACTGATAAATCTGCAGTCGGCGTCTGAATTCTGGCTGTTGTCCAAAGAAAGAGCAGCATAAAGCTGCTCCATTGTTTGCTGGTCGCGCTGTCGGTCTGCCTGTCCATTGATTATATGGATGGTGCACACTTCGCTTGTAAAACTTCCGCTATCAAATCGGCCATCAAGCGATAGCTTCTGGCTTTGCTCGATGTAGGTCGCCAAGCAACACCTATATCACGAAACGCGTTGGCACTTAATGGCGATTGCGCAACTAATTCTGTGCCTTGTAGTAACCCGCTATTGATGGCCATTTGGGGCATAAAAGTTACCCCCAATTTGTTATTGACCATCTGAGTCAGCGTATGCAAACTCGTCGCAAAAAATGGATTTACTTTACGGCTATCTTCAAGTTCACAAGCTTTGACCGCATGCCCTGTCAGACAATGTTCGCGTTCCAATAAAAATATGCTTTCATCAGGCCATTGGCTGATATCTTGACTAAAACCCCGATCCACCCAATCTTTGTGCAACACAAGTTTGAAATGATCTTGTGCAAGCACTTCAGTATGCAAAGCCCCTGTTTCATAGGGTAGCGCCAGCAACACCATATCCAATCGCCCTTCTGCAAGAGCATGTAGGGAGTTGTCAGAGGTGTCTTCTCTGAGTAACAACTGTAAATCAGGATATTTATCACGACATTTCGCCATCACTTCACTCAGCACAAAAGGCGCAATAGTTGGAATACATCCTAAGCGGAACGGTCCCGTCATTGGTTTGCCCTGATGACGCGCAAAATCAGTGAGTTCTTCGCATTGTTCAATGATGTAGCGCGCTTGTCGCACGACATCTTCGCCGAGCGGAGTAAAAATAAAAGTTTTGTGATCCCGTTCCAAAAGCTGAGCGTCAATGGTTTCTTCTAAATTGGCGATCGCAGCACTTAACGTCGATTGTCCGATATAACAGGCATCTGCAGCACGACCAAAATGCTGATGTTCATGCAAAGCCAATAAATATTGAAGTTGTTTAATACTTGGGAGGCGTTTCATCCAGAATTCCGTATTTTTGCTGCGGTTCGCTTCATTAGAACGATTAAGCTGATGCTAAAACATGCGTTGCAACCGTGCAAGCGCTTTCCTATGCTGTTGCTGATTTCTTAAAACTTTATTCCGATGAATGAATGAAATCGAAGGCAAAAAAAAACCGCCGAAGCGGTTTTTTAAATTAATTCAATTTGATGGGATTAAAGAAAACCCATAACACCTTGAATGATGTAGAAGAATATAATTGCCAGCAGCGCGCCTACCGGCAGTGTTACCACCCAAGATACAAAAATATTCCGGATCACACCCAAGTTCAGTGCAGCAATACCGCGAGCCATCCCCACACCTAACACTGCACCAACAAGCGTTTGGGTTGTAGAAATAGGTAACCCCATACCAGATGCGATAACTACGGTACTTGCAGCGGCAATTTCTGCAGCGAAGCCACGGCTAGGCGTGAGATGAGTGATGTTCGAACCAATGGTTTCAATCACTCGTGCACCGAACGTCATCAAACCAATCACAATACCGACAGCACCTAAAGGTAAAATCCACCAGTCAAGAGAAACTTTATCTAAAACTTGACCGCCCGATTGAATGACACCGACCACCGCAGCCAAAGGTCCAATTGCATTGGCAACATCATTTGAGCCGTGGGCAAACGCCATACAACAAGCGGTGAAAATCATCAAAATACCAAAGATTTTTTCCACATTGGTGAAATGCATCTCTTTATCAGCTTCAGGGTCGATTTTGACCATATTGATAGCAATTTTACCAATGATGCCAACTGTCACAGCGATAGCAACACATAATAAAACACCTTGTTGATCGGTAAGATCAATACCAACGTGCTTTAAACCTTTCGTGATGGTGACATAGGCCATGATAAATGCCGCAAAGACCATGTAAAATGGCACAAACTTCTTCGCAGCAGCTAACGGATTATCAGTGTCAAAAATTAAACGCTGAGCGCTCATGAAAATTAAGAATGCTAAAATACCAGACAGTAATGGCGTTACAACCCAGCTGCCAACAATACCACCGACCGCATCCCAGTGAACCGCATCAACACCTACGCCTACTGCAGCGAAACCAATAATGGCACCAACAATTGAATGCGTCGTAGAAACTGGCCAACCAAAATAAGTCGCAACCAACAACCAAGTTCCTGCAGCGATCAACGATGCAATCATACCGTAAGCAAGCAAATGAGGAATTTGCGCAAACACTTCAGCATCAACAATGCCACTACGAATGGTCGAAGTCACTTCACCACCGGCAAAAAACGCGCCAGTAAACTCAAAAATAGCAGCAATGATAATTGCCTGTTTGATAGTTAAAGCCTTTGAGCCAACCGAAGTGCCCATAGCGTTCGCGACATCATTCGCGCCTACGCCATAAGCCATAATAAAGCCAAAAATAGCTGCGGTTAGTACAAGGTAAAAACCGTACTGTGCCAAAATTTCCATCGTAAATACCTATGTTATTATCGAGCTAGCATGATTTCGAGACGTGAACCAACTTTCAGTGCAGTATCAGCTAAGTCACCAACCCACTCTAAAGTCCGGTATAAAAACATCACATCCACTGGATTCATCGTGCTCTCAGATTTACGGACAAATTTGCGTAAACTGATTTGCATTTGATCGGTGTCATGTTCAATTTCGTCAATTTTTTCGACCATTTTGATGACCAAATCAACTTCACGACCACGGAAACCGGTCTCCAACAGCTCATCTAATTCATTGATTGCTTCACAGGCAAGCGCAACGGCATCAACACAACGCTGTAAGTAAGCATGGAATTCTTGCTGGATTGGTTCAGGGATTTCCAACTCACGCCCCAAAACTCTGCCTGTGATATCCTTCGCTTTATTAGCGATTTTGTCCTGTTGAGACACTAATTCTAGAATATCTGTGCGATCTACAGGTAAGAATAAACCCCGAGGTAAATGGATCCGAATATCACGCTTTAATTGATCAGCTTCTTTTTCTAAGCTAACAATTCCTTTTCTTACTTCCGCTGCAGTTACCCAATCCTTGTTGTACACGGCTGCAAAGAACGGCAGCAACTGCTCGCTAGCAGCAAGCACCTTACGAATATGCTCTTCAATCGGTTTGATTGGAGATTTTGCGAAAACAGCCAAAAATGCACTTGGCATAGCTTTGCCTCTTGGTTTTGTTGTGAACGAAAGTCGGCGCGTATTGTACTGCATCCAACTTTGAATAAAAACTTTAAGCACTACGAAAAAAGCTGAAAAACAGTCGAAAAGACCATTTTTCAGCCGCTTTTTTTAATAAATTTTGCCGAAGTACGTTAAATGTTAGCTTCGAGCATTTTGCTCTAAACTGTCTTCGTCACTATGACGAACATCACGCCCTTTCACAAAGGAGATGACATATTCAGAAACGTTTTTACACCGATCACCAATCCGCTCCAATGAACGAGCTGACCAGAGCACATTCATAATTTTGGGGATAGATCTCGGATCTTCCATCATATAAGTCATCAATTGGCGCGTAATCGCTTCGTATTCACGATCAACCTTTTTATCTTCTTTGTAGACAGATAAAGCAGCTTCAACATCCATCCGAGCAAATGCATCCAACACTTCATGTAACATCTGCGCCACATGTCGGCCCATATTTTCAAGGTTAATTAATAAATCTTGTTGGGCACTGCTAAATGATTCTAGCGCAACTTTAGCAATTCGCTCAGCTTCATCACCAATCCGTTCAATATCAGAAATTGCTCGAATGATCGCCATAATTAAACGCAAATCACTGGCTGCTGGTTGACGCTTGGCGATGATGCGCGTGCATTCGGCATCAATCTTAATTTCCCAGTCATTAACCAATAAATCATTGGCAATCACACGCTGGGCTAATTCTGCGTCACTGTTCGCAATCGCGGTTAAAGCATCTGATAATTGCTGCTCAACTAAGCCGCCCATCGCCATCACGTGGTTACGAACTTGTTCCAACTCTTCGTTGAACTGGCTTGAAATATGTTTCGTTAAATTTAATTTATCCATTGCTGACTCCAATCCTCGCGGCGCTTAACCAAAGCGACCTGTAATGTAATCTTCGGTTTGTTGCTTCGATGGCGCCGTAAACATTTTGTTGGTGGCGTCAAATTCAATCAGATCACCCATATACATAAACGCAGTGTAATCAGAGACACGAGCAGCTTGTTGCATATTATGAGTCACGATCACAATGGTATACCGAGATTTTAGTTCGTAAATTAACTCTTCGATTTTTAAAGTTGAAATTGGGTCAAGTGCAGACGCCGGTTCGTCAAGCAACAACACCTCAGGTTCAATCGCGATAGCGCGAGCGATGACCAAACGTTGTTGCTGACCACCTGATAAACCAAAGGCATTATCATGCAAACGATCTTTGACTTCGTTCCACAGGGCTGCGCCTTTCAGTGAGTTTTCAACCACTTCATCTAACACACGGCGGTCTTTGACACCTTGTAAACGCAGGCCATAAGCAACGTTTTCATAGATTGTCTTTGGGAATGGGTTCGGTTTTTGAAACACCATACCGACAGAACGGCGCAGTTCAGACACATCGACTGATTTGTCATAGATATTCTGGCCATCCATCAAAATCTCGCCATCAATCCGACAAATATCCACCAAATCATTCATCCGATTGAAACAACGCAATAACGTTGATTTACCGCAACCAGAAGGCCCGATAAATGCGGTGACCCGCTTCTCAGGGATCGACATATTGATATTTTTTAGAGCCAACGAGTTGCCGTAATGCAAACGTAAATCATTGACTTGTAATTTAATTTTCTCATCAGCCAAATTTAAATCTGAATAAGAATTTGCAAATTGTTGCTGAGCCATAGCTATTTCACTCTATTAATTCTGTTAAGTTAATTCGTTTTCCGACTTAAAAAGGCCGATTAATCTGATTCACTACGATATTTTTCACGCAACTTGTTGCGCATCCGAATAGCGACTGCGTTTAACAACACAATCAAAACCACTAAAACCAATGCCGTTGCGTACAATAATGGTCTAGATGCTTCTACGTTCGGGCTTTGGAAACCGACGTCGTAAACATGGAAACCTAAGTGCATAATTTTTTGATCTAAATGGATGAAAGGGAAATTGCCATCAATCGGCAGAGTGGGTGCAAGTTTCACCACCCCAACTAACATCAATGGCGCCACTTCACCTGCAGCGCGAGCGATTGACAGGATCAATCCAGTCATCATGGCAGGCGTTGCCAGTGGCACAACCACTTTCCATAAGGTTTCTGATTTAGTAGCGCCAAGGGCCAAACTGCCCATCCGAATTGTACTTGGGATCCGTGAAAGCCCCTCTTCTGTCGACACGATCACCACTGGCAACGTTAACAATGCCAAGGTTAATGAGGCCCAGAATAAACCAGGGGTGCCCATCGTCGGCGCAGGCAATGATTCAGGGAAGAAAATCTGGTCAATATTGCCGCCCATAATGTAGACAAAGAATCCCAAGCCGAACACGCCATAAACAATCGATGGTACGCCAGCTAAGTTGTAAACTGAAATTCGGATAATTTTCAGTACAGTGCCTTGTTTTGCATACTCACGCAGATAAATAGCCGCTAATACACCAAACGGAGTCACGATAATTGCCATCAACATAACCATGGTGACAGTGCCGAAAATGGCAGGGAAAATACCGCCTTCGGTGTTGGCTTCGCGTGGATCATCCGTCAAGAATGCATAGATAGCACCAAAGTAATGGCCAATCTTTTGCAAAGTGGACATCGCATTCGGTTGATGCGCGTGCACAATATTGTTGAGGTTAATGGTCTTGACTAAACCATCAGCCGTGGTGACTTCCAAAGAATCTCGGCTTGCTTGTGCATTCAAATCGTCTAATTGTTGCTGTAAAACGGCATAACTTGCATCTAACTCGGCACGTTTTAGCGCAGCTTCTTGTTCGAAAGCAGCAATTTCAGCAGCTGAAGCACCATCAAGTTCCATCCGACGTTTTTTCAACCGTAAACTTTCTAAGCCTTTATTAATCACACCAATGTCATCTTTTTGAATGGCTGTGATTTGCTCATGCAATTCATTAGATCGTGCAATACGCTTGACCAGTTCATCCCATAAGGCTGGGCCTTCAGCGACAACTTTATCGCCCTCATATAACTTCTGCGGGAAACCAAAGAAATGGCCCCACTCGCGCCGTTCGATGACAGTTGCATCGATAGGTTCTTGTTGATCGCTTAAATCTTTCGATAAGAACCAAACGAAATCACGACCATGGACATCCCGGTTAGCAATTTTTAATAATTCCCGCTCATAGACCAATTGGTCTGAATCGAGCTTTAGACCGGAATCTCGCAGTACCGAGGCACTGACTTCCTCGGTACGAACATGCTCAACTAATAAGCGTTTTACCGAACCATCCGCTTGTTTCGCCTGCACAGTCTGTAAATCAGCAGGCCAAAAGTGTGACGCACCTTGTACTAAGATTAAGCCAAGCACGCCGATGACCATTACCAAACACAGGGCAATCGCACCTGCGTTTAACCAAATCCACGGGGCTCCCGTTTTGAACCAAGCTCTCATGCGACAACTTCCTCTTAAAGACTACTGAAGCGTTGACGTAAACGCTGACGAATGACTTCAGCCAAGGTATTGAATACAAAGGTGAAGACAAACAACACTAGGGCCGCCAAGAACAAGACGCGGAAGTGAGTACTTCCTACCGCCGTCTCAGGCAATTCAACCGCAATATTCGCCGAAAGCGTGCGCATCCCTTCGAATAAGTTGAAATTCACAACTGGGCTATTGCCTGTTGCCATCAACACAATCATGGTTTCACCCACAGCACGACCAAAACCCACCATAACCGCCGCAAAAATACCAGGGCTTGCAGTCGGGAGTACAACACCAATCATGGTTTGCCATGGCGTTGCCCCCAAAGCTAATGAGCCTTGAGTTAAGTGGCGCGGCACGTTGAAAATTGCGTCTTCGGCAATTGAGAAGATATTTGGGATCACCGCAAATCCCATCGCGATACCTACAACGAGCGCATTACGTTGATCATAAGTGATGCCATTATCGGTAAACCACTGGCGTAAGCTGCCATTGAAGAAAATGTTATCGACTGTTGGGCTTAAGCTCACGCACAGGTACATGAAGCCAATGATGACAGGAATTAAAATCGCCACTTCCCAGCCTAAGCCTAAACGCTCACGCCAAGAGGTTGGCACATAACGCCAGCACCAAGCGGCAACTAGCATCATAAAAGGCAGCAGCAATAAGATGGCAAAAATAGCGGATAGGTAATTCTCAACAAATGGCGCTAACCAAAGACCTGCAAGGAAGCCCAAAATAACCGTCGGTAATGCCGCCATAATTTCGATGGTTGGCTTCACTTTGCCACGCAGCGCAGGCGTCATGAAATACGCGGTATAGAGTGCGCTCATCACTGCTAAAGGGGTGGCAAACATCATGGCAAATAACGCTGCTTTTAAAGTGCCTAATGCCAAAGGCACTAAACTCATTTTCGGCTCAAATTCATCGGAACCAGAAGATGCCTGCCAAATGTAATCTTTTTCGGCACGGCCTTCATACCAAACTTCATTCCACATCGCTTTCCATGAAACATCAGGATGCGCATTTTCTAAAGCAAATCGCTCGGTTGTCCCTTGCTCTGTTAAGACGTAGAAGTCGGTATTGATTGGGTTGAGTGCGAGGTCAATAGCTTTCACGCCTAATTCGTCTTGTAACAAAGTGCGAGCCGAAGTGCCAAAGTGGATCCCTAACTCACTGTTCGCATCAAGTACTAGGAACCCCTTGCGTGAATACTCAGGAATGATTTTGGTAATCGCTGCCGAGTGCTGAGCAAAATCACGAATGTGTTTTAAGTGGAAATTGTTATGCTCATCGCGCACTAAAAACCATTGACTGAGCGTGCCTTCAGAACCACCCACGATAATTGAGACTGAGCCAACTAAAAATTCCATCGCCGTCACTTTTTGGCCCGCAGCAACTGCGCTAACCGCCTCAATGTACCGAGCGTTGGCAGGATCCGTCAGATCATAATAATGAACTTTGTTCTCGCTATCAGCGACGAACAAGTTCCGCAGCGTCGTATCTAATAAAATTTTACTGACCGAGGCTGGCGCTGAAGGTAAAGCATAATTTTGCCGAGCAAAGGTGGTTTCACCCGATAAGAAATCGGTTTGCGCTTCAAATAAACTCAGTGACAACTGACCATCCGCCGTGAATGAGGCAACCGCCGTACCACTTGAACCCTCTTGTACTGCTAAGCTTTTAATCGCTTGGCCCGATTCATTCAATTGAATTGGCGCTTCACCTAACGGATAAGTCACCACCGGAATAATTTTCCGCTGGTCATTCGGATAGCTCAGATTGTATTCGTGTTTGACAACCAGCGCTTGGCCGTTGGTTAAGCCAAAAGCAATGATGCCAGAGCGAGGTTCGCCTTTGGCAAAACTACTAATTGCAGCGCCATTAGGTATTTGCAGTTTTTGCTGTTGGCGAATAGCCCCAGTTTTAGCATCAAAGAATGACATCAGTCCTTCTTGATCAACCACCAAGCCAACTTCACCATAGCGTTCAAGGTTACTAAATAAAGGTTTAGCACTGACTGAATTGTAAGATTCTTGCTTTTCAATCGATGCCGATGAAAAGATTGGCCCTACTTCAGAGAATAAGTAGATAAAGATTGTCGCAAACGCTGCGACCACACTAATACCGGCAAAAGCGATACCGTATTGTGAGATTTTATCTTTCACGCTGCGCCAACGGCGTAGTTTGGCTCTTTGCTCTCCACTTGGGAGTAAGCTGCGAACCGCTTCGACTGGGCTTTGACTGCTTTGCTGCATCTGCTCGTCCTACAATGACTTTGGGATGCTGCAAATCATAGTTGAGTTTTATGTCAGAAATATTACAAAGCAAAATTTTGTCATATGGCTGAAATATTTCTTAAACAAAAGCCGATTTAGGCCGGCGAAAGGATAAGGTTAATGGTGAATTTGGCGCAAAATGATGAGCAACTGAAGTAAAAAAAGAGGGCAGCTTTAACAGCTGCCCTCTTGCTTGCAAAATTGTTTTTAGCAAGGGATCTGCCCGGGAATTACTTAATCCCTAAGTCTTTTAATACTTTCTCAGCCACTTTATTTGGCACTGGTACATAACCATCACGTGCCACAATTTCTTGACCGCGTTTTGATAACACCATTTTGATAAATTCACGCTCAAGCGGGTTTAAATCTTTATTTGGGTGCTTGTTGATGTACACGTATAAGAAACGTGATAACGGATATTTGCCGTCTAATGCATGGTCTGCTGTCGGAGCAACAAACTCAGCGCCTTCTTTCTTGGCTAAAGGTAACGCTTTCACACCAGAAGTGACATAACCGATGCCTGAGTAACCGATACCGTTAATTGATTCGCTGACACCTTGCACCACTGAAGCTGAACCTGGTTGCTCGTTGATGCTTGATTTAAAGTCGCCTTTACACAGCGCAGTATCCTTGAAGTAACCATAGGTACCAGAAACTGCGTTACGGCTATACATGGTGAAATCACGATTTGCCCAAGCACCTTCTAAACCCAGTTGACCCCAACGCGTCACATCTTCTTTGTAACCGCATTTGCGAGTTGCAGAGAAAATCGCATCTACCTGAGCCATAGTTAACCCTTTGATTGGGTTGTCTTTGTTAACATAAACTGCCAGTAAATCTACGGCAACAGGCACTGCAACTGGCTTGTAACCATATTTCGCTTCGAAGGCTTGCACTTCTGAAGGTTTCATTGCACGGCTCATCGGACCGAAATTTGAAGTTCCTTCAGTTAAAGCGGTTGGCGCTGTTGAAGAACCTGCACCTTGAATTTGGATATTCACATTTGGGTACAGCTTACGGTAATCTTCAGCCCAAAGCGTCATCAGGTTGTTCAAAGTATCAGAACCGATACTCGAGATGTTGCCTGAAACACCCGAAGCTTTGACATATTCTGGTAACGCAGGGTCGACTTTCGTCACTGCTGCAGTCACACCGAAACTGAAACTTGCAGTCATCACTGCCGCGATTGATAAAGTTTTGAAAGCTTTCACAATAATCCCCTTTTTTGGACGGTGACAAATAATGTCTGTGACTTAACTGTGACTCAGCTTAAGACTATTTCATGACACAATTATGACAACTGATAAAAATTTATCGCCACTTTGCGACCAAAGATGTTGTGTTTTAGCCAACAGTGTCTATAGTTTTCGCTGGTTTTTTGGGCGAACAGTACCAAATCGCTTGGTAAATTTACGCCACGACTGGACATACCAGTAATGACCAGTTAGAACTAGAAGTATCACCCACACGTTTTCAGAAACGAGATAAGAACAAGGAATTGCGCTATGAAGCAGTTAGTTTTAACAATTATTGGGAAAGACAAAGCAGGTCTGGTAGAACAACTCGCCACCTTAATCAACGAACATCAAGGCAACTGGACTGCCAGTAATTTAAGTCATTTAGCAGGCTATTTTGCCGGGATCTTACAGGTTGAAGTGGCCGCAGATCATGCAGACGCACTCACTGCAGCCCTTTCTAGCATGCAAGATTTAGACATTAAAATTCAACAAGGCGTGCATTCAACTGTTAATGAACACAAACTGCTGAAATTCGTCATCACCGGCAACGACCGTCCTGGCATAGTCCGCGAATTATCCTCGGTGATTAAACACAAAGGCACCAACATCATTCATTTCGAAAGCACCAAACAAAGCGCTCCAAACTGGGGTTCACCATTGTTTCATGCTATCGCCACCGTTGAATTGCCTGAAGGGCTCAATAAAGATGAAGTGGTCAGTGCTTTAGAGGCCATCGCTACAGACGTCGTTGTAGACGTTGAAAATATCTAGCCAAATCCTTCATTTACAGCCATATTTCTTAAGCAAGATAGCGACTTCCCCGCTATCTTGTTCATTGAAGTGTCATAAAAAAGCAATAGAGTGATTTCAATTCTTAAAGCTTGGTATGATTAACGATGGACGAACTTAATACGGCAGTGGCAAACGTGCATTATTTTCCGAAAGAACTCAGTTGGCTTGCGTTTAATGAACGCGTATTACAAGAGGCCGCCGATCAACGCAATCCTTTGATTGAGCGTCTGCGTTTTCTGGGCATTTACTCGAACAATATGGATGAATTCTATCGGGTTCGCGTGGCTGACGTGAAACGTCGCGTCTTATTGCAAAAATACACGCCAGATGACACTGAAGATCCCGAAAAGTTGTTACAAGACATCCAGAATTACGTCCTCAAGATGGGCGAAAAATTCAATACAATCTATCTTGAACTGCATCTTGAACTTCGCAAACACAACATTGAATTTATCGACCAACATAAACTCAATGAATCGCAAAGCGCTTGGGTTAAAAGTTATTTCCGTGAAAAAGTGTTGCGTTTGATTTCGCCCATTTTACTGTCCAATGAGAAATTAAATTTATCAAAACGACTGGAAGATAACGCCACTTATCTCATGGTCGAAATGACAGGCCCTAACAAAGCGGAATATGCCATTGTACAGGTGCCGAGCGATGATATTTCTCGTTTTCTTGAACTGCCAATTGCTTTAAATAAAACCAAAAGGAACGGTCGTTATCGCCATCAGTTTATGATGTTGGATGATGTCATTATTCATTGTTTGCATGACATCTTCAGTGGTTTTTTTGAATTCTGCGAAATCCAAGCCTATTCGCTGAAACTGACGAAGGATGCAGAGTACAATTTAAGTGACACTTTAGACCAAAGCTTATTGGATAAAATGTCTAAAGGCATCCGCCAGCGCCTCGAGTCTGAACCTGTTCGATTAGTGTATGATGCCGCGATGCCCGACCATATGCTGAAGTTACTGCGAAAATTACTGGGAGCAGGAGCCTTAGATGCGTCTATCCCTGGCGGCCGCTATCGTAATTTTAAAGATTTTATTAATTTCCCAAATACCGGCCATACCAGCTTGGAATACCCGCCGATGCCGGCGTTACCAAACCCAGATTTTGAGCAGCACACAACAACTTTTGATGCTATTCGCAGTAATGATGTATTACTCCACTACCCTTACCACAATTTTACTTATTTCACCGAATGGGTTCGCCAAGCATCATTTGACCCGAAAGTCACCTCGATAAAAATGACGATGTATCGGGTCGCCAAAAACTCTCGAGTGATCCATTCGTTGTTGGATGCGGTGCGAAACGGTAAAAAAGTGACTGTTGTGGTTGAATTAAAAGCCCGCTTTGATGAAGAAAATAACATTCAATGGGCGCGCCGAATGACGCAGGCAGGGATCCAAGTGGTGTTTGGCTTGACGACGCTCAAAATACATTCGAAGTTATGCTTAATCACTAGGCAAGAACGCGGCAGAGCGGTGAAATATGCCCATATCGGTACCGGTAATTTCAACGAAAAAACCGCGCGTATTTACACCGATATGAGCTTATTTACCTGTCATCCGGAAATTTGTGATGAAGTCGATCAGGTGTTCGAGTTTATTGAATACAGCTATAAACCTTTTGTTTTTAAACATTTGGTTGTATCCCCCACCTGGAGCCGGCCAAAACTGTACCAATTAATCCAACGTGAAATTGATTTTGCCCAGCAAGGTCGCAAGGCAGAGATCCTGCTGAAGGTCAACAACTTGGTGGATGACGGTATTGTCGATATGCTGTATAAAGCCAGTCAGGCGGGCGTGAAAATTCGCATTATCGTGCGGGGTATGTGCTCTTTAATCCCTGGGATCCGCGGCAAAAGTACCAATATCCAAATCATTAGCGTGTTAGATAGGTTTTTGGAACACGCGCGTGTGTATCAGTTTTTAAATGGTGGCGATATTGATTTATATCTGTCATCGGCGGATTGGATGACTCGGAATATCGACCAGCGCGTTGAAGTTGGCGTCCCGATTTATGATGCCCGCATTAAACAACAAATGATGACGATTCTTAACTTGCAATGGAATGACAACGTCAAAGCTCGAGTCATTGATAAAAAGCAAAGTAACCCTTATGTCAAAAGGGGTAATAAGAAAAGCATTCGGTCACAACAGGCTATTTATGACTACTTAGCCAGCCAACAATTGGGACCGACAGTTCAGGCAGATGTATGACGTATTTAACACCGAGCGCAATTAGCGCGGCAGAATTAATTGCAGCTGTGGACATTGGGTCAAATAGCTTCCATTTAGTGATTGCGCGGATTGTCGATGGCGCACTGCAACTATTGCATCGGGAAAAACAAAAAGTTCAATTGGCTGATGGCCTCGACGCTGAGCAAATGCTGAGTGATGAAGCCATGCAGCGTGGGTTATTAGTGCTGAAGCAATTCGCTGATTCGTTGCAAGGCATGCCGCCTTCATCGGTTCGAGTGATTGCCACCTACACGCTGCGTCGCGCCAAGAACTCCAGTGAATTCTTAAAACGCGCCCAAAGTGTTTTCCCCTTCCCGATCGAAGTGATTTCGGGGCAAGAGGAAGCCCGTTTTATTTATCAAGGCGTTGCGCACTTTGAGACTTATCCCGGCCAAAGGTTAGTCATTGATATTGGTGGTGGCAGTACTGAATTTGCCATAGGCCAACACTTTGATCCGATTAAGTTAGCCAGTCGCAATATGGGCTGTGTCAGTTACGCCAAACACTTTTTCCCCAAAGGCAAAATTACCACCAAACGCTTTGAGCGTGCTGTACTGCAAGCCGAACAAGAACTGGAAAATATCACCAGTGCTTACAAAGATACGGGTTGGCAGCAAGTGGTGGGGACCTCTGGCACCATAAAAACCATTAAAGACATTATTGTGGCAATGGGTTGGAATGCCCATGTGATTGAATTAAATCACTTGTTGAAGCTGAAAAACCTGTTACTGCAAGTCGAAGATTGCCAAGATTTAAATTTACCTGGTCTCACCGATGATCGGAAAACGTTGATAGGCCCAGGCCTTGCGATTTTACTGGCTTCGTTTCAGATGCTGGGTATCGAACAAATGGTGTATGTCGATGCTGCGCTGCGAGAAGGCGTGCTCTATGAAATGAGCGACCGTCTACAGCATCATGATATTCGCAGTCACACCATTCAAAGTTTAATCAAACGTTATGCCGTTGATATTGACCAGGCACAGCGTGTAAACAATGTCGCGCAGCGTCTATTTCAACAAGTACAACAAGATTGGCAACTCGATGATAACTGGGCTGAATTATTGCAGTTTGCCGCGTCGGTGTATGAGATTGGCTTACAGATAAACTCTTCGAGCGTGCAGCGTCATAGTGCTTACATCTTGAATAACTCAAATTTGCCGGGCTTTAACCAGGAGCAACAAAAGCTACTCTCTTGTTTAGTTCGTTCGCATCGTCGGAAAATTAAAGTCGATGATATTCCACAATTTTATTTATTTTCGAACATTCAGTTTAATCGCGTGCTGAGTATTTTCCGTCTTGCCGTTTTGTTAAACCAAAAGCGTCGCGATGAGTTAACGCCCGATTTAAAGCTGGTGGCAGAAGGCGATCAATTGACGTTATTATTGAGCGAAGATTGGTATCAACAACACAGTGTGTTGGCAGCAGATTTAGCAGCAGAGCAACAATATTTGCGGCGCATCAATTTGCAGTTAAATTGCCCAGGATTGCCACAAGACAGTATTGAAGAACTGACCTAAACCTATCACCTGCGCACCAATATAAGCTTGCTGAGTGGCCTGCTGAGTGGCTTTAGTTGCGCGGGTGTTTATGCTTTTCCATGTCATAACTTTGAAGGAATATCGATGCGGCATCTTCCATTTTCGCTGTCACTTCTGGCCATTTTATTGGGTAACAATACAATGGCTGCTGATTTAAAACCTGCATTAGATCCTGCGATTTCTGCAGTGATGCCGCAAGTCATCGAATGGCGACGCGACCTGCATCAGCACCCAGAATTATCCAACCGCGAATTCAGAACCAGTGAATTAGTGGCAAAAGAGCTAAAAAAACTCGGTTTAGAAGTGCAAACAGGCATCGCCAAAACTGGGGTTGTCGCGATTCTGAAAGGGGCTAAGCCGGGTCCAATGGTGGCACTTCGTGCTGATATGGATGCTCTGCCAGTCACCGAACAAGTCGATTTACCCTTTGCCTCCAAAGTGAAATCCACGTTTAACGGCCAAGAAGTTGGTGTCATGCATGCTTGTGGCCATGATGCGCATGTCGCGATGTTATTAGGCACCGCCAAAGTCTTAGCCGCGAAACGCAAAGAATTAGCAGGCTCGGTGATGTTTGTGTTCCAACCTGCCGAAGAAGGCCCGCCAGCGGGTGAAGAAGGTGGCGCACGTTTGATGATTAAAGAAGGCTTGTTCAAACAGCATAAACCTGCGGCCATCTTTGGTTTGCATGTTTGGCCTGGCCAAGCCGGTCAGTTGTTCGTGAAAACTGAAGGCATCATGGCGGCGGCAGATAGTTTTGAAATCAAAGTGAAAGGCGTGCAAACCCATGGTTCTAGCCCTTGGCGTGGGGTTGATCCTATCGCCGTCACTGGACAGCTGTTATCGGCCATTCAACAGATCCCATCTCGGCAGCTCGATATTACCCAAGCACCAGCGGTGATTTCGATTGGCCAAATCAATGGTGGCGTGCGCTGGAATATCATTCCAGATCAAGTGACCTTGGGCGGGACAGCTCGTACATTTGACCCACAGATGCGCGAGCAGCTGTTGGCGAATATGGCGCGAACTGTCGAGCATATTAGTGCGGCAAGTGGCGCAACCGCGGATTTCCATCACCATAATGCCGCCGCAGTCACTTGGAACCATGTCGGTTTAACTGAATGGGCAATGCCAAGCTTGCGTTGGGCCGGGCGTGATGCAGGCGTTAAGCCGATCAAACCCATTACAGCCTCTGAAGACTTCTCATTTTATCAAGAACAAATCCCTGGCGTGTTTTTCTTCTTAGGGATCAATGAAGCAGGGAAGACAGTTGAACAAACAGCGCCCAACCACTCGCCATTTTTTAAACTCAATGAAGATGCGATGGAAAATGGCGTACGCGCTTTAGCTGGGTTGACGGTCGATTTTTTAGCGGCACCACCCACACTCTAACGGATTGACCTGATAGAAATAACAAAGCCCGAAGTAGCATGCACATTCGGGCTTTTTTTCACGACGGCTTATTAAGACTTTGCCAATAACTTTTTCTTTGACAGCCTAGGCTGCACCGCTTGGGTCGAACCAACCACCAACTCTGGTGGTAACGCAAAAGAGAAAGTACTTCCACGTTTGGGCTCACTGAAAATCATCAAACGGCATTGGTGGCGCGTCAACACATGTTTGACAATTGCCAAACCCAAGCCTGTGCCACCAGTATTGCGAGCTCGTGCTTGGTCCACCCGATAAAAACGCTCAGTCAGCCGTTTGACATGCTGCGGTGCAATCCCTTCACCATTATCAGTCACGGTAAACACGGCTTTTTGGTGATCTCGTTGCCAACTCACTGTAATTTCACCGCCTTCGGGGGTGTATTTAATCGCATTGGTCACCAAATTAGAAAATGCGCTGCGTAACTCTTCGGTAATGCCGCTGACTTGCAAGGTCGGGTCAACATTAAATGTGATTTGATGATGTTTCTCTCGGTTCAGCGTTTGCGCTTCATGCTCAAGCAACGATAACATTGCCGGGACATCGACCACATCATCAAATTGAATTTTCGTCGAGGCTTCAATGCGCGATAACGTCAATAACTGTTGCACTAACGAGTCCATCCGTTTGGTTTGATCCAACATGACCGAATGCGCTTTTTGCCACATTGCTGGCGCAGGCATGTTCTCAGAGTCCATCACTTCGAGGTAGCCTTGCAGCACTGTCAATGGCGTGCGCAATTCATGAGAAACGTTAGCAACAAAGTCTTTGCGAATTTGCTCAAGTTGTTTCAGTTGCGTGATATCTCGGATGATTAATAAGTATTGGTTTTCACCATGCTGCAGGATGCGGTATTCGAGGGTCATACTTTCAGTGACTGGCGATGGCAATTCCAGCCCTTGTTCGTATTCTTTACTGTGTAAAAACTGCAGAAATTCAGGGTTGCGTATCAGATTATCAATGCGCTGACGCTCATCTAAAGGCCAGCGCAATCCGGCCAGTTGCTGTGCTAGTTTATTGCACCAAACAATAGTCCAATCGCGAGACAGCACCACGATGGCGTCTGGGAGCGCTTCAGCACCATCCCTAAATTCGCGCACAACATTACGTAACTCTTTATTTTTTTTCCGATCTTTGCGTTGGCGATAATAGATGCCATCAAAGACCTGCTGCCAACTGCCCTCACCGGCTGGCGGCGACAATTTGCGATCACGCCACAACCACTTATCCAATAAAAATAAGTGCTTATAGTGCCACCATAACAAACCAATAGTGCAAACCAATAACAGCTGAAGCGGATAACCAATCAGCCATCCGAGCGCAAGCGCAACAAATGCAAACCCTGCAAGCTTAAAAGAAATGTTCCGTTTGGATAGTAATAAACGCATAGCACCTACTTAGGTTTGTGAGATTGCGCTTCCCCAACGAAGCGCAATCACTCATTTCGCTATTATAACCAGACTTTGCAGTTATTTAACTGAGAAACGATAACCTGCACCGCGTACGGTCTGGATCAATCGGTCGTGGCTACCAATTGCTTTGCGCAACCGACGAATATGGACATCAACTGTTCGGTCTTCGACATAAACGTTAGTCCCCCAGACATGATCAAGCAACTGTTCACGACTGTAGACACGTTCAGGATGTGTCATGAAAAAGTGCAATAAGCGGAATTCCGTTGGCCCCATATCTAGTGGCGTTTCTTCCACCATCACACGATGCGATACCGGATCCAGCTTCAAACCTTGCACATCGATGACTTCATCAAGACTAGTCGGTGCCACGCGACGGATCACCGCTTTGATCCGAGCCATCAGTTCCTTCGGCGAAAAAGGTTTGGTGACATAATCGTCCGCGCCAACTTCTAAACCGCGAACTTTGTCTTCTTCTTCGCCACGGGCAGTGATCATGATAATTGGGATGGCCCGAGTTAAATCATGTTGTTTCATCTTCTTAGCGATCTGAATACCGCTGCCGCCAGGCAACATCCAATCCAGCAATACCAAATCAGGGTATGGTTCCACCAACTGATTAATCGCAGCATCGTAATCACTCGCTGTGCTGGTTTGGTAGCCATTTTGTTCTAACACGAAACACAACATATCTCGGATCGGTGCTTCATCTTCTACCACTAGAATTCTTCTAGACATTATCTGTTACCATGTTGTTGCAATTAACTGGATTTAGTATTACCCCCAATTATGACGATTTTATGAAAAAAATCTGTTTTTTCCTAAGCATGTGAAAAATATCAAAGATTATCAAAAATCTCTCGAGCGAAAATGCCACCCCCGATCTCGTTTCCTTTTTACATCCAAGCGTATTTAGTCCTTCACTGCCGATTTTTCCATGACATTTTCATGAAGTTTCAATGACAGAAAAATCATAAACCATTGAAAATAAACATGTAATATATCTGACATATGACAATCAACTTAACTGTCATAAAACAGTCATGCCAGCTGCTTATCGTCGCCACAGTTTTTTTAATCACTCACCTTAGTGTCGACGGAGAAAAAGATGGCTTTTGGCAAGATGTTAAAACTGAGCGCGATTACTACAGCGTTATTATTAGCCGGTTGCGGCGGTGGCGATATCGTTATTAATACTGGCAGTGGTTCAACACCAACCAATCCAACGAACCCTACTACACCAACCAGTCCATGCCCGACCTTTGCAAAACAAGGCTCAGCCATTGGTGGTGTTACCAAGCCTATTTGTGAAATTACCGGCACTTTAACTGCTGATGCCACTTTAACCAGCAACATTGCCTGGTCTCTAAATGGCAAAGTTGCCGTGGGTAACGATAATGCCAATAGCGCAGTATTAACTATCGAACCTGGTACCACAGTCTTTGGTAAATCCGGTGCAGATTTCCTGGTAATTGCCCGCGGTTCACAAATTCGCGCAGTTGGCTCTTCCACTGCCCCTATCGTGTTCACTTCAGTCAACGACATGATCGGAAGTGCAACAGAAAGCTCAGCTGGCCAATGGGGCGGTATCGTTATTTTAGGGAAAGCCCCCACCAACAAGTGTGACCAAGCGGCACTCGCAAGCTGCAAAATCGAAGCGGAAGGTAATGCAGGCCCATACGGTGGTGATAAACCAACAGATAACAGCGGTATCTTAAAGTTCGTCCAAGTGAAATATGCCGGTTATGAAGTAATTAAAGACAACGAATTAAACGGCGTAACGTTCGCGGGCGTTGGTTCAGGCACTGTGGTTGATTACTTACAAGTCCACAATAACTTAGATGACGGTGTTGAATTCTTTGGTGGTACTGTCGATGCAAAACACTTAGTGTTAACCGGCAACCGTGACGACTCTTTAGACTGGGCTGATGGTTGGACAGGCCGCGTACAACACGTTTTAATCCGCCATGACAAAAACAATTTAGAAGCAAACCGTGCTATCGAAGCGGATAACAACTCTTCTAAATTCGACGCCACGCCGTTATCAAGCCCGAAAATTGCCAACATGACCATCATCGGCAACAACTTCAAATCAGCTGCTGCTGATTCAGAAGGGATTTTGTTACGCGCGGGTTCTGCTGGTGAGTTTTATAACACCATCGTCACTGGCTCAAGCGCTATGGGCGAATGTTTTGAAATCGAAACGCCAGAATCAGTTGGGCATGCCAACAGCGGTAAAATCATTTTCCGCAATTCAATTATCGATTGTGTTGAACCCTTCAAATCACCAAAAGATGCACAGGGCAACACATTATTAGACGTCACCACTTGGTTCAACGCTCAGCCTGAGAACTTTGTGGGCGATGCGTTATTGGGGGGTTACATGCCAGCAGCAACTTCTCCTGCGATCGGCAAGGGCTACAATGTGCAGAACTTTGTCGACCCATGGTTCGACAACGTGAACTACATCGGTGCATTTGACGGTTCTGCCGATTGGACCAAAGGCTGGACTTTTGGTTTACATCCGACCACGAGTTTAGCCGCTTGCCCAGCAGGCACCACTGAAGTGGCGTCACTGACCGGCAAATTAAACTGTGAACTTAAAGGCGATATCACCAGCAATGTCACATTGAAAGGCGGTGCCGATTATGTGTTAAACGGCCGTGTTCGCATCGGCGGTGACAACACCAATAGCGCAACGTTAACCGTTGAACCAGGTGTGACTGTATATGGGAAGTCAGGTGCTGATTTCTTAGTGATTGCCCGCGGTTCAAAAATGAACGCTGAAGGCACGCCAACGTCGCCAATCGTCTTCACTTCACTGCAAGATGTGATTGGTTCGGCCACACGTTCAGGCCAATGGGGTGGCATCGTAGTGCTGGGGAACGGCCCATCGAACAAATGCGATCAAACCACGCAAACCAGCTGCTCAATTGAAGCTGAAGGCAATGCTGGTCCATACGGTGGTTACAATGCTGCAGATAACTCAGGTGTTTATAAGTACATCCAAATTAAATATGCCGGTTATGAAGTTATCAAGGATAACGAGCTGAATGGCTTAACCTTAGCAGGTGTCGGCAATGGCACTGTGGTTGACCATGTGCAAGTTCACTCAAACTTGGACGATGGCTTGGAGTTATTCGGCGGTACCGTCAACCTGAAACACATTCTGTTGACTAAAAACGAAGATGATTCATTAGATTGGACTGACGGTTGGAATGGTAAAGCGCAGTTTATTTTAGTGAAGCAAGATGCGAATAACACAGTGACCAACCGCGGAATTGAAGCTGATAACCAATCAACTAATTTCTCCGCAACGCCATTGTCTGAACCGACAATCGCCAACATGACCATCATCGGCAATACCTTCAAGTCGGCTGACATGGATTCTGAAGGGGTGTTATTGCGCGCTGGTACTTCAGCCAAATTACATAACTTCTTAATCGCAGGGCCAAAAACTGACACCGGCGCTATGGGTGAGTGTTTAGAAATTGAAAGTACGCAATCTCGTGATTTAGCTGCCAACGGTCAACTCGTGATGACTCACTCAGTGATTGGCTGCCCAGAACCATTCAAAGGCACAGTGTCAGCAACGCAAACTGTCAAGCAATGGTTCGAAGGCCAAACCGGTAACAAAACAGCTGTCGATCAAGCTGCAGTGTTAAATGGCATCTACACCATCGATACCACCGAGCCTAAAGACATGAGCACAGTCAACAGCTTCTTCAGCAAAACCACGCATGTGGGCGCCCTGAATGCAGCCAACGACTGGACCAAAGGTTGGAGCTTCGGCCTCAATCAATAAGACAACACCGCAGTGAGGGCGTCCTCGCTGCGGTTTTTCTTTGAATTCAGTAAACACAGAAAACAGATTTGCCAGTACTAATTTTTTCCTTGTGACAGGATCTATACAAATGAGCAGCATACAAAGTTTTGGTTTAACTCGGGTCAATAAAGCAATCTTGTTGGCAATCGCCAGTAGTAGTGCTTTGATGCTGACACCGGCGCATGCGCAAGAAGCACAAAACACTGAAAAACCCGCTGAAGAACAAGTGGAACGCATTAGCGTTTCAGGTCGTTTATTAAGTTCGGCTTCTGCAATTGCCGAGGAACGCCGCCAACAGCCTTATGTCGCTGAACTTTTGGGTATGGATCAGATCTCTCGGGCCGGTGACAGCAATGCGGCAGCAGCGTTGCGTCGTGTTACGGGTCTGACGCTCGTCAAAGACAAATTTATCTACGTTCGCGGTTTAGGTGAGCGTTATTCGTCAACCTTATTAAACGGTGCGCAAGTGCCAAGTCCAGATCCGACTCGCAACGTTGTGCCGATGGACATGTTCCCTGCCGGTATTATTGAAAGTATGGTGGTGCAAAAATCATATTCGCCAGAACTACCGGCAGCCTTTGGCGGCGGTAACGTTAATATCCGCACTGTCAGCATCCCACGTGAGCAAGTGTTTAACTTTTCAGTCGGCGCAGGTTATAACACCTTAAGTAGTGATGATGGTTTGGATTACGCAGGTGGCGGCAGCGACTGGCGCGGCAAAGATGATGGTAAACGCGGTTTATCAGCAGAGATGCAAGCGGCTCAAGCGCAATATGGTTCCTTAGATCCGGTGAAAATCGCCCAAGGTTTAGGTGGCATCACCCCAGCTAATTTGGCGCAAGCGGAAACGATCAACCGTAACTTAGGCTTAACGATTGACCGCGATTTGGATGTCACTAACAAAAGTGTCGGCCCAGAATTTGATGGCAGCCTGTCTTGGGGCAATCGTTTCGAATTTGGTCAACGCGTTTTCGGGGTAATGGCGGGTGTCAGTTATGACCAATCCAGCGAAAACAGCAAAGAACAAGAACGTTATTACTCAATCAGTAGTGGCACTGAATTAACGCCGTTGAATCGGTATGACGATATCTTTAGCACTGAACATCAAGTGAAGCTGTCCAGCATGCTGAACTTTGGTTTGGAATGGGATGAAAACCATCGTTTTGAAACTTCATCTATTTATTTGCAAGACACCAAAGATGAAGTGAAGCGCAAAATCGGTGATTCCATTGAAACCATCAACGAATTAAACCGTGAAAACGAAATTTACAACATCCTCTATGAAGAGCGTCGAATGATGACGAACCAAATCCGTGGTCGTCACAACCTGACTTTTGCCGGTGATTTGAGCCTAGAATGGCAATACACCGATGCCAAAGCCGAGCGTTATGCACCTGGTGAGGTTGAATACTTATATGTACGCACCTTGGCTGATAACGGCGAAGTTCTGAATAAAACCATGCGTCGCAGTGATAACGCGGTGATTTATCAATACGGTGACTTAACAGACAATACCGAAAACTTCAGCTGGAATGCCAAATACCCAATTTCTACAGACAAAGCGGAATGGGTACTCAACACGGGTTATGCTTACTTTGAACGTCAACGGGATGCCAGTACATCACGCTACAAATTCGATACGCGCGGCTTTAGTAATGATGATTTAAGCCAAGCTTACTCGGCAGTATTTAGTGACGCGAATATCCAAGACACTAACCGTCGCTTCTTAATTTCTGATGTGACGGGTCAATCTGATGATTACGTCGCAGCACAAATGGTTGATGCCTACTATGTCGGCGCAGAAATGACTTATGACTACACCTGGCGTGTGAATGCAGGCGTGCGTTATGAAGATTTCCGCCAAGCGTCTATCCCTTTAAACCCTGCCACAGGCGGTGTTGAAGGCAATGTTGACGACATGAAAACACAGGAAGATGATCTGTATCCTGCCCTTTCGGTCACCTGGATGAAAACCGAAGAAACCCAAATTCGCTTTGGTTTTAGCGAAACTGTAGTGCGCCCAGACTTACGGGAAGTTACGCCTGTGCTGTTTATTGACCCGATTACTGACTTTAAAGTGATTGGTTTCTCTGGCTTAGAAAGTACCTCGATTGCAGGGTACGACTTGCGCTGGGAACAATACCTAGACTCTGGTAGCAACTACTCGTTTGGTCTGTTCTACAAAGACTTAACCAAACCGATTGAAGCCATTGAACTGAAAGGTTCTGACGGTAACTTGCTGATGTCATTCCGCAATGCGATTGGTGGTGAAGTCTATGGTTTAGAAGCGGAAGCCTTACAAAAATTAGATATGTTTGAAGGCGAATACGCTTCATTCATTGATAATTTCTTTGTCACAGGGAACTTCACTTACAGCGAATCTGAAATTCAGATGGAAGAGCTGGGCGAATCTAACCTGACCAACTTAGTGCGTCCACTGACAGGCCATAGTAAGTATGTGGTGAACTTCCAATTGGGCTACGATTCTGACAATGAAAAGCACACATCAACACTAACCTATAACGTGTTTGGTAAACGTATCGCCTTTGCGGGCATTGACGGCAAAGATGACGCGTATGAGCAACCATTTAATTCGTTAGATTACACGTATAGCTACCAAGTGATGCCTGAAGGTTCGGTCAAGTTCTCTATCAAAAACTTGTTCGATGAAAATGTAGAAATTTTACAGCAGGGTGAAATTCTGCAAAGTCGTGAGCAAGGCCGCAGCTTTGGCTTAAGTTACAGCCAGCGCTTCTAATTGCTGTAACCTTCACAAATAGTTTAAGCTCTAATCTCTAAAGCCCTGTATGACAGGGCTTTAGTTTTTATACGGCGCTTTAGGTTCGTTTATAATTCTCAGTGATAGCAAGCAAAGGCTTTTGATGACATCGACAACTTCACTTTGGACTATTTTCCTCAGTTTCTTCAAATTAGGCTGCACTTCATTTGGCGGCCCGATTGCCCATATTGGCTTTTTCCGGCATGAGTTCGTCAACAAACGGGCTTGGTTATCCGAAAAAGATTACGCCGATTTAGTGGCGTTATGTCAGTTTTTGCCTGGGCCTGCCAGCAGCCAAGTAGGTATGGCACTTGGCATGTTTCAACGGGGTTATTTAGGTGCTTTGATGGCTTGGCTCGGGTTCACCCTGCCCTCAGCGCTTATCATGATTGGTTTTGCCCTTGGCTTAGTGCAGTTTCAACAATATATCCCAGCAGGGCTGCTGCATGGTTTGAAGTTAGTCGCGTTGGCGATTGTGGCGCAAGCCGTCTATGCCATGGCCAAAACTTTTTGCGATGATGGCCGCAAAATCCTCATCACCTTGCTCAGTATTGGTTTATTAACCTTGTCGAATTCGAGTGACTGGCAAGTTCTCATCATTGGTCTCGGGGCGTTATTAGGGCTGTTCTGGGTTCGACTACAACCATCGACCATCACCACGCCGCTGCAAACTGAAAGCTACGCTGTCGCGCAAAGCAACTATGTCACGAGAAGATATCGGGCACACGCCCCCGGCTGGGCCGCATTAATGCTTGCGGGCTTAGTGGCGTTACCGCTCCTACTGCCACTTTGGCCATCGCCCGTGCTCGCAACTATCGACGCATTTTTTCGCGTGGGAAGTTTAGTGTTTGGTGGCGGTCATGCCGTATTGCCGTTGATGCAAGCTGAGTTTGTGGAAAGTGGCGCCGTTTCTGCAGATGCTTTTGTCGCAGGTTATGGTGCAGTACAAGCGATGCCCGGGCCATTATTTACCTTTGCCGGCTTTTTAGGGGCAGCTATCCCTGAGAATTTTATCAGTACAACCACTGGCATTGGCTTGACGGGCGGACTGCTAGGTGGTGCTATTGCGTTAATCGCCGTATTCGCCCCTGCTTTTATATTGCTGGCAATGATATTGCCTTTTTGGCACCAGTTACGCCAAAACGCCAGCGTGCAAAAGGCTTTGGCCGGAATTGGCGCCAGTGTCGTTGGCATTTTAGCCCATACTTTGTATCAGCCGATCGCGACCAGCACGCTGCTCGCACCAAGCGATTGGGTTATTGCGATTGTGGCAGTTGCAGCCTTGCAATTTGCCAAGCTTAGCCCTTGGTTACTCGTGATCATTGGCGCTTTGGTTGGCATCGTGCAAGCACAACTCCTGTGAGTTAACAGCGCTGTGGGTCACAAGTTAACTTGACGCCCGCAGCTGATGTTTTTATGATCGAGCTTCTTCATTTTTAGAGGCTTCTCCCTTGGACATACCCAGTCGACCTGTTTTGTATTAATCCGACTCCGTCCGACCGCTGCCGCGGCCAGTGTGGAGCTGGCTGAGGCAATCACTGCTTCATCACTTAACACCATCGACTGTCAATTTGGCGTTTGCCGAGCGTTCAGGATAAGCATGCATTTGGCAGGGAACTACTATGCTCAGACTTTTTACTCTGCATCAGCAACGACTCGAGCGGCTGGAATTACAACAACATCAAGATGTGCAATCTGCCATTTGGTTAGATTTGCAAGCCCCGGAAAGTAGCGAACGTGAATTTGTTACTGCACAATTTGGTCAACAGCTGGCTCAGCGACCAGAACTTGATGACATTGAAGCATCGGCCCGTTTTTTTGAAGACGAAGATGGCCTGCATGTGCACTCGTTATTTTTCTATCATGAAGAAAACGCCAGTACCACGACCGTGGCCTTTACCATTCGGGATGGCCGACTTTTTACCCTTCGCGAACGCGAGTTACCTGTATTCCGCCTATATCGCATGCGCGCGCGCACCCATATGCTCAGTGTTGGTAATGCGTACGAGATTTTGTTGGATTTATTTGAGGTCAAAATTGAACAGCTGGCCGACACCATTGAGGAGATTTCTTTAGGCCTTGAAGCAATTAGCCAAGTGATTTTGAAGGGCAAACAAAACGAAGCCTTTCAATCGAGTTTATCGCGTCTCACTGAACTGGAGGATATGAGCTGGAAAGTCCGTTTGTGCTTGATGGATACTCAGCGCGCGATTGGTTTTTTACTGCGTAAAGCCCGTTTACCGGCCGATCAATTAGAACAAGCCCGAGATGTGCTACGCGACGTTGAGTCGTTATTGCCACACAACGAATCCTTCTCGCAGCGGGTCAACTTTTTACTGCAATCAGCCATGGGTTTTATCAATATCGAGCAAAACCGTATTATCAAGATTTTCTCGGTGGTGTCAGTGATTTTCCTACCACCAACATTAGTGGCGAGTAGCTACGGCATGAACTTTCAATTTATGCCTGAACTCAATTGGCAATTTGGCTATCCGGCTGCGATTGGGATGATGTTGATGGCAGGCCTCGCCCCATATTTGTTCTTCAAGCGCAAAGGCTGGTTGTGATCCATGCATATATAACCTACAGATCAAAAGGCCGATAGCTGGACCTGCGAAGCTATCGGCAACACATTTTAAACAGTCAACCGGACTTAATAAGGGACTGCTGGAATATAAAAACTAGTGCTGCGGCCATCAATGCTCAGCCGAGTTGGCGTGATGGCCGTGCTATTGGTGGATAAGTTATAAGTTTCACCAGGCAATAGCTTATAGCGCAATAAGTCAGTGATCCGCACAGGTTGGCCACACGCCAGTTGCGGGTATTGCGTTTGGGTGTCGGCTCTAAGGACATACACTTCATTGGCGCCATCCACCACACCGACACCATTTGCTGTGACAAATAATGAGGTTGCTTCGGACACTGCAATCACGCGGCCACTTGCCCCTAACTTAGCTTGAAACACTGCCGAACGGCCCATGCGATCGCGTTGCCGGAAATGGGTATCTGTAATGGTATTTGCCAACAATGGGAAACTGAGGAAATTGCTGCTGATATTGACCGTGCTATGGCAATAATCAGTGACTACCTCACTACTGACAGCACCAGCAACGCCATCGGGATCATAAACAAACTGGCCGAGCACATGATTGCCTGCCGAGGTACCGCCGACCACACCGCCTTTGCTATAAACCGACTGCAATGCAGTTTGCACTTTCGTGCCCTGCCAAGCGTTTAAATAAGCCGATTGATCGCCGCCAGCAATAAACACCGCTTCAGCTGCTTTAATCGCCCATTCCACATAAGTAGAATTTGCTTTGGTTGGCGTATCGACGATGATGGTTTCCACCGATGCCGCATTGGTCAGCCCTTGTAAATAGCTGTTATACGCATTGGTGCCTGTGGTTCTTAACACCACAATATTGCCCCCCTTGATTTGCGGCCCGACGCGCAGACTGAATGCCGCATCCACATCTGTGCCACCGCCCATCAATAGCAATGAACCTTGGCCTGCGGTTAAGGCTGGGCAAGTATCGGTACTGGCGCCCAATAAATAAGTGGTTAAGCCGCCAGGTTTACTTGGACGCGCGCCTAAATCACAGGCATTACTGACGGGTGGCGGCTCTGTGCCGCCAGTCGCGCCTTGGAAAGTCACTTTTAACTGATAACTACCAGTCCCACGATACCGACTGACTTTGATAAAGTGCTTGCCTGCAGCTGCGGCATTATAAGTACCCGTTTCAGGATTATTGCTGGATTGACCCGACAAAATATAACTTCCGGTGGCGCGATATAGATAAAAATCAAAATCGGCTGTACTGCCATGACTGAGCTGAACTGAGATATTGCCTGTGCTGGTGGTATCAAATGTGTACCAATCAACATCGGTATTGGATCCAATACTTCCCGTGACAGTTTGATCGGAACATAGGCCGGCATCGGCAGTCGCTTCGGTGTTATTACTTTCAGATTCTTGTTGCAAACAGGCCTGCGCATTGCTTGCCAGCAATAACGCAACAGCGCCAACTAAAACATGTGCTTTCATTTTTGTGTACCTACTCTTGTTATTGTTTGGTAGGCGTTCAATCTCAACAAATGCAATGCAGCCACCGGCGAAAATAATCACCGGGTTTGTTCAACCGCAAAAACCACATCTGAACATGCAGCTTTGCCGGGCTGACTAGGCATGAGTCATAGGAAACGCCATTGAGGTCACATCCAAGTGAAAAGCCCTAGGGCTCCAGAACCTTGCATCGTGCGAGGAACCTGCAAACCAAGCGCGCAAACACTCGGTCTACAAAACTTTTGGATTTTGTGGAGGATATCTACTCGTCGAACCACTCAGAGAGGTGGTTATCAGTGGAAACCGCGTGCAGGTTGGCTGGCTTTGTCGCCAGTACAGACATTGTGTCGATGCTTAGAGTATTCCAGCGAGACATGTCAAACCTACAGGGTTAATGAAGTTGCTTAAAGAATATGCAACGGCATTGCTGCGCTGTCAAGCAGACAGCGAGCAATGATTTGGTAAAAATTTACGGATGGAATTTGCACGCACTGATCCAGCAGTGAGTGATTTGGTTATAACTAAGTCCAAAGCTGAATTGTTAAGGCTTGGATGGTCCCTATAATTGGATGCCTATTTAAAGTCTGGAGTTCAGCATGGTTCGCAGCTTCTTCAAATCAGTGCAACAACAATTGTCGTTACAAGTTTTATTCGCATTAGTGCTGGGCGCATTGGCAGGTGTTTTGTTCGCGGAGCAAGCGCAGTTT
>JACCDH010885160.1_pt1 | contig 40204 bp, 31 predicted proteins | sample 7442481 | NCBI WGS metagenome assembly JACCDH01 (sample SAMN15323433, study PRJNA562643) | freshwater metagenome | isolation source: river surface water | place: USA:Blue River Watershed | collected 2017-08-15 | reverse complement strand
TGCCGAGAGCGTCCGCAGCGAGGCCCTAAGGGCCCTCGTGGGGATTGCGGCCTGCTCATATCGCGCCGCCATGTGAGCGGGCACCAGAACCTGGTGGTAAGCCGCTTGTGCACACGGTGGGTCAAGCCACCGCGGCGGCCCGGGCCCTGCTGTCGGGGCCCCCTCCCGCTCGGCGAGCCCGCCCAACGGCGGTCTCCCGTCGACTCCCGGGGTTTAAGCCCCGACATCACGGCCCGGGCCCCCACGGCGGCTCGCCCCACGGCTGGAGGTGTGGGCACCGCTGACCTTTGACCCTCTAGTCCTTTTTCAACTGCGGCAGCGCCACATCAGCCCCTGTCGAGAGCAGGCCGGCGTTGGAGTAGATGCCCAGCTTTGCGCGGGTGTCGATGATGTCGAGGTTGCGCATCGTCAGCTGACCGATCCGGTCTGCGGGGGTAAAGGGCGCGTCCTCTACCTTTTCCATGCTCAGGCGCTCAGGCGCGTAGGTCAGGTTGGGTGACTCGGTGTTGAGCAGGGAGTAGTCGTTGCCGCGGCGCAGCTCCACCGTCACCTCGCCGGTGATCGCTCGGGCCACCCAGCGCTGGGCGGCTTCGCGCAGCATGATGGCCTGGGGGTCAAACCAGCGGCCTTGGTAGAGCAGGCGTCCGAGCTTGCGGCCGTTTTCGCGGTACTGCTCGATGGTGTCCTCGTTGTGGATGCCGGTGAGCAGGCGCTCATAGGCAATGTGCAGCAGCGCCAGGCCCGGCGCCTCGTAGATGCCGCGGCTCTTCGCCTCGATGATGCGGTTTTCGATCTGGTCACTCATGCCCAGGCCGTGGCGGCCACCAATGTCATTGGCCTCCAGGATCAGGTCCACGAGCGAAGGGAAGGTCCGGCCGTTGAGCGCAACCGGCATGCCTTCCTCGAAGCGAATCGTCACCTCTTCAGCCTTGATCTCGACCTCAGGCTTCCAGAAGGCCACGCCCATGATCGGGTTGACGATGCGGATGCCGCTGTTGAGGAACTCCAGGTCCTTGGCTTCGTGGGTGGCGCCGAGCATGTTGCTGTCGGTGCTGTAGGCCTTTTCGGCGCTCATCTTGTAGCCAAAGCCCGCTTGGTTGAGGAAGGCGCTCATCTCGGCGCGCCCGCCGAGTTCGTTGATGAAGGTTTGGTCCAGCCAGGGCTTGTAGATCTTGAGCGCGGGGTTGGTCAGCAGGCCGTAGCGGTAGAAACGCTCGATGTCGTTGCCCTTGAAGGTGGAGCCGTCGCCCCAGATGTTGACATCGTCTTCCTTCATGGCCGACACCAACATGGTGCCGGTGACGGCACGCCCCAGTGGGGTGGTGTTGAAGTAGGTGGCGCCGGCGGTGGTGATGTGGAAAGCGCCAGCTTGCAGGGCCGCAATGCCTTCATGGGCCAATTGGGCTCTGCAGTCGATCAAGCGTGCCAAGACGGCGCCGTACTCCAGGGCTTTGCGCGGTATGGCTTCGTAGTCGGGTTCGTCCGGTTGGCCCAGGTTGGCGGTGTAGGCGTAGGGCAGGGCGCCCTTGAGCTTCATCCAGTGCAGGGCGGCGCTGGTGTCCAGGCCGCCGGAAAAGGCGATGCCGACCTTTTGGCCGGAGGGAATCGACTGGAGGATCGTACTCATGGGGTCTTGGAGATCGAAGGTTCGGGGGATGTGCCGCGTCAGGGGACGGCGTGCGGGCCGCCGGCCTGCTGCCGCACGGTTCCGGTGTAAACCCTGTATTGTCGCCTGAGTAGGCCCGGGTACACCTACGGCCATGAGCACACGTCCTGCCCCCCGCCACCATGCGTTTTGGCCCGCGCGTCTGACCAAGACCGTGACCATTCCGGAGGTCACGCTGTTCCATAACCTGCAGGTCACGGCTGCGCGCTACCCACGCAAGGACGCGGCGGTGTTTCTGGGCCGGTCCTTGACCTATGCGGAACTGCTGCGCCAGGCCTTGGCCCTGGGCGGGTGGCTGGCTGCGCATGGCGTTCAGGCCGGCGACCGTGTGGTGCTCTTCATGCAGAACTGCCCCCAGTTCCTGGTGGCGTTCTACGGGGTTCAGGCGGCCGGGGCCGTGGTGGTGCCGGTCAACCCGATGAACCGCGCCGACGAGTTGGGCCACTACATCACCGACCCCGAGACCCGGGTGGTGATCTGTGCCGATGACCTGGCAGCGGTGGTCCAGCAGGCCCAAGCCGGCCTGCCTGCGCAGCAGCGTGCACCCCAGTTGTTGCTGCTGCGTTACGCGGATGCCTTGCCGGCTGAGCGCCCCGATCACCTGGGTGTGCCGGCAGCGCTGTGGGAAACGCTGACCGCCGTGCCGCCGCCGATGGCCACGGTGGAGGGCGTCGCCGTTGCGGCTTGGTCACAGGCACTGGCGCATCCGCCTCTGGAACAGCCCGTCGCGCGCAGCCCAGACGACCTGGCCTTGTTGCCCTACACCTCGGGCACCACCGGCTTGCCCAAAGGGTGCATGCACACGCACCGCACCCTCATGGCCAACGTGGTGGGCAGCTTCGTCAACACCTCGCAGGACACGGTCTCGCTGGCCGTGGTGCCCATGTTTCACATCACCGGCATGCAGTACGGCGTGCTGATGCCCATCTACAGTGGCGCCACGCTGATCGTGATGCCCCGGTGGGACCGCGAACTGGCCGGGCGGCTCATTTCTGCCCACCAGGTCACGGTGTGGATCTGCATCCCGACCATGATCATCGATCTGTTCGGAAGCCCCAACTACCGGCAGTTCGACCTGTCGAGCCTGATGGTCCTGGCCGGTGGTGGTGCGGCCATGCCGCAGGCCGTGGCGCAACGCCTGCTCGATGAGTTCCAGCTCAAGTTCGCCGAAGGCTACGGGCTGACGGAGACTGCGGCGCCCAGCCACTCCAACCCGCCGGATCGACCCAAGCTGCAGTGTCTGGGCATTCCGATCTTCGGCGTCGATTCGCGCATCATCGACCCGCAGAACCTGCAGGAGCTGCCGCAGGGTGAATCCGGTGAGATCGTCACCCACGGCCCCATGGTGTTCAAGGGCTACTGGAAACACCCGCAGGCCACCGAGGAGGCCTTCATCGAGTTGGACGGCAAGCGCTTTTTCCGCACCGGGGACCTGGGCCGAATCGATGAAGACGGTTACTTCTTCATCACCGACCGCCTCAAGCGCATGATCAACGCCAGCGGCTTCAAGGTGTGGCCGACCGAAGTGGAGCTGCTCTTGTACAAGTGCCCACTGGTGTTGGAGGCCTGCATCATTTCCACGAAGGACAGCTACCGGGGCGAAACCGTCAAGGCGGTGGTGGTGCCGCGCCCGGAAGCGGCTGGGCAGGCCACCGAGCAGGCCATCATCGATTGGGCGCGCCAACACATGGCCGCTTACAAAGTGCCGAGGGTGGTGCAGTTTGTGGAGCGCCTGCCCAAGAGCGGCTCGGGCAAGGTGATGTGGCGCCTCCTTCAAGACGAGGAAAACCGCGCAAACCCTGGGGCATGATGCCCCTGGGGCCACTCGATTCGGGCTAAGCTCCGCACCCTCAGAACCTGCGGCCCCAGGGGCCTTCGTGCACATGACTCTTCGACGCTTTTCGTTCACCGCCAGCCGCCCGGGCGCGGTGAAGGCCCCGGCACTGTGGGCCCTGTGCGCTGCCGCTTGGTGCGCGTCCTCCGTTCAGGCTCAAACCGCACCCAGCCCTGCGCAGCCTGCACGCCCGGCGGCCACGGCGCCGGCCAAACCGGCCCCTGCAGCGGCGCCTGCCGCCACGCCGGCGATGGTCGGCGGGAAGAAGGTGATGACGCGCGACGAATTGCGGGCATGCCTGCGGCGCAACGACGAGCTGAAGGTGCGCGCCAAAGACCTGGATGACCAGGCCACTGCCATCAACGCGCAGCGCCCGGAGATCGAGCAGGGTCTGGAGGCCATTCGAGCCGAGCGTGCCACCTTGGAGGCCCGTGCCGTGCGGATCCGCGAGTTCCAGCCCAAGATGGTGGCCTATGGCCAGAAGGTGGAAGCCTTCAACCGGCGTATGGGCGAATTGGGTGCCAAGTCCCGCTTGACCACCAGCGAAGGCCGCGAACTCGAGGACATGCGCAAGCAGATCCCCGAGCTGGAGGCCGAGCGCAAGGCCCTCAACGAGGAACGCGAGCGCCTGCTCGACGGCTATGAAGACAGCATCAAGGCCTTCGCCGCCAAAGCCAAGGCGGCGGAGGAACGCGCGGCTGAATGGAACCGGCGCAAGTCCCAGCATGCGCAAGACAACGAGGACCTCACCGCTTCGTCGTCTGATTGGCGCCGCGATTGTGCAGACCGCCCCTACCGGGAAGACGACGAAAAGGCCATCCGCGCCGGCCGCTGAGCGGCGCGCAGCGCCCACCACCACCGCAGGCCTGACGACAGCCCTCGATGTCCATGAACCCATCCGCCACACGTCCCAACGACAACCCACTGCTGCAGCCCTGGACCCGACCCTTTGGCTTGGCGCCTTTTGAGCTGATCAGGCCCGATCACTTCGAGCCGGCCTTCGCTCAAGCCATGGCTGATCAGCGCGCCGAGTTGGATGCGATCGCACAGCAGCTTGAAGCGCCGACCTTCGACAACACCGTAGCGGCCTTTGATGCATCCGGGCGCTTGCTGGCAAGGCTGGAGGGTGTGTTCCACAACCTGTGCGCCTCGGAAACCACGCCTGAGCTTCAGGCGGTGCAGCGGCGGCTGGCCCAGCCCCTGGCCGCCCACAACAACGCGGTCTACATGCATGCCGGCCTGTTCGCACGCATCAACGGTTTGTTCGAGCAGAGAAGCAGCCTGGGCCTGGACGCGGAGTCGCTGCGCCTGCTGGAGCGCGTGCACCTGGACTTTGTGCGGGCCGGCGCCCGGATGGAAGGTGCCAAACAGGCGCGGTACGCCCAGGTGATGGAGGCACTGGCCGACCTGCACACCCGCTTTGGCCAGAACGTGCTGGCCGACGAGTCGGGCTACACCTTGCCGTTGCAGGGCGAAGCCGATCTGGCGGGCTTGCCGGCCTTCGTTCGAGATGCGGCGGCGGATGCGGCCCGCGTGCGGGGCCTGTCGGGCCATGTGATCACCCTGTCGCGCTCGCTGATCGTGCCCTTCCTCACCTTCAGCGAGCGAGCCGACCTGCGCGAGAAGGCTTGGCGTGCCTGGACCTCGCGCGGTGAACATGAAGGACCGACCGACAACCGAAGCATCGTCAAGGACATCCTGACCCTACGGGCCGAGCAGGCTGCGCTACACGGCCACCGGTGCTATGCCGACTTTGCACTGGAAGACACCATGGCGCAGCGCCAGTCGGCCGTCATGGGTCTGTTGAACCAGGTGTGGGAGCGCGCCCTGCCGGCCGTGGAGGCCGAGCGCGCGCAACTGCAATCGCTTCAGGCCACGCTGGGCCGCAGCGGGGTGATCGAGGCGTGGGACTGGCGTTACTGGGCGGAGAAGGTGCGCCAGAGCACCTATGCCATCGACGATGCACAGGTCAAACCCTACTTCTCGCTGGACCGCATGGTGCAGGCGGCCTTCGACTGCGCGGGGCGCTTGTTTGGCCTTCGCTTCGTGCACCGGTCAGACCTGGTGCTGTACCACCCAGACGTGAAGGCCTATGAGGTCACGCGGCAGGACGGCACGGCTGTGGGCCTGTTCTTGCACGACAACTTTGCTCGGCCCACCAAGCGCAGCGGCGCTTGGATGAGCGCCTACCGGCTGCAGTCGGCCTTGCCCGATGCAGCCGAGGGCCGGTCGCCGCAGCGGACCTTGCCCATCATCGTCAACAACAACAACTTCGCCAAGGCCCCGCAGGGGCAGCCCACCCTGCTGAGCTTTGACGATGTCCGAACCCTGTTTCACGAGTTCGGCCACGGCCTGCACGGCTTGCTGTCGGATGTTCGATTCGAACGGCTGTCGGGCACCCAGGTTTTGAGGGACTTCGTCGAGTTGCCGTCGCAGCTCTTTGAGCATTGGATGGGGCAGACGCAGGTGCTGCAGGAGCACGCGCGCCACGTGGTGACGGGCGAGCCGATTCCACTGGCGCTCATCGACAAATTGCAGGCCGCGCGCAACTTTGGCCAGGGGTTCGAGACGGTCCGCTACACCGCCAGCGCACTGACCGACATGGCGGTGCATGGTTTGGGGGCCGACCAGTTGCCCGACGATGTGGTGGCCTTCGAGTCCGAGGTCTTGGCCAGTCGCGGTTTGCCCGCGGGCGTCGGGCTGAACCACCGCTTTACGCACTTCCAACACCTGTTCTCGGGATCTTCGTATGCGGCGGGCTATTACGTCTACCTGTGGGCCGAGGTTCTGGATTGCGATGCCTTTGAGGCCTTCAAAGAGGCGGGCGACATCTTCGATCCGAACACCGCCCAGCGGTTGCTGCGTTGCATCTACGCCGCGGGCAACCGTGTTGAACCTGGGCAAACCTACCGTGAGTTCCGCGGGCGTGATGCACGGGTGGAGCCGATGCTGCGCGACCGTGGCCTGATTCCGGAAGAAGCCTAGAGGTCCCGCTTGCAAGCCACCGTATCGAACGCCTGAACACCGCAGGACCCGGGTGGTGCAGTTCGGCGCCCGGGCCTGTCCATCCACCGATTCCTTGGAGACCACCATGTTCCGAACCGCCATCGCGGGCAGCCTGCCCAAGCCCTCCTGGTTGGCCGAGACCCACAAGCTGTGGCCGCAGTGGCGCGCCCAGGGCGAGGAACTGGCCCAGGCCAAGCTCGACGCCACACGCTTGTGGATCAAGGCTCAAGAAGACGCGGGGCTGGATGTGATCGGCGATGGCGAGCAGTCGCGCCAACACTTCGTCCACGGCTTCCTGGAGCAGGTCGAAGGCATTGACTTCGATCACAAGGTGGAGATGGGCATTCGGGCCGACCGCTACAAGGCCATGGTGCCGCAGGTGGTGGCGCCGCTGCGGCTGAAGGGGCGGGTGCACCAGGCCGAGGCCCAGTTCCTTCGCGCCCACACCCGCCGGCAGATCAAGTTCACGCTTCCTGGGCCCATGACCATCGTGGACACGGTAGCCGATCGCTTTTACGGTGACCGCATCCAGATGGCCATGGCCTTTGCCGAACTGCTTAACCAGGAGGCACGTGCCCTGCAGGCCGATGGCGTGGACATCATCCAGTTCGACGAGCCGGCCTTCAATGTCTACATGGCCGAAGCGGCCGATTGGGGGGTTCGTGCCTTGGAGCGTGCCGCCCAGGGGCTGACCTGCAAGACGGCGGTGCACATTTGCTACGGCTATGGCATCCAAGCCAACATCGATTGGAAAAAGGGCCTGGGGCATGAGTGGCGGCAATACGAAGCCGTGTTTCCGGCGCTGGCGGCCAGTTCCATCGACCAGGTGAGCCTGGAGTGCATCCACTCCCATGTGCCGCCCGAACTCATGGCCCTGCTGGAGGGCAAAGAGGTCATGGTGGGGGTGATCGATGTGGCCAGCGACACGGTGGAAACGCCGCAGGAGGTGGCCCAAACCATTGAGCAGGCGCTTCAGTTCGTTCCCCGACACCGCTTGATTGCGTGCACCAACTGCGGCATGGCGCCCATGCGTCGTGAGGTGGCTGAAGCCAAGCTGCGCGCGCTGGCACAAGGCGCAGCCTTGGCCGCGCAGCGTCAGGCCTGAGAGGGCGTTTCAGAAAGCCGACGGTGCTTCCAAGCGCAGCGGCCGGCCCGATGCCGGGTGCTGCAGCTCCAGCGTGTGGGCGTGCAGCATCAAGCGCCCAACCCCGGGCTCTTCAGCCGAAGGCCTGCCGTAGAAGCGGTCCCCCACGATGGGCAGGCCAATGGCACTGAGGTGAACCCTGAGCTGGTGCGAGCGGCCGGTCACCGGCGTCAGCCACAAGCGGCTACGGCCCTGCAGGCTTTCGACCACGCCCCCATCCTGTGCGACCGCTGGGCAGCCGTGACCGTGGTGGGGCCCCTGAGCCCAGGCGTAGTGGGTCACCGAGGGCTTGCCCCCGCGCGCGTCCACCTGCTGGCGGGGGCGATGTGGCCAGTCGATCCGCAAGGGCAGGGCGATGGTGCCTTGCCGTGAGGGCGGCCGCCCCCACACCAACGCCTCATAACGCTTGGCGATGCCGCGCCGCTCGAACTGCCGTCCGAGGTGGGCGGCGGCTTCCCGGTTGCGTGCGAAGGCGATGAGACCCGAGGTGTCCATGTCCAGCCGATGCACCACCCACAGCGGTCCGTAGGGCTCCATCAGACGCAAGAGGGCGCTGTCGTGGTGTTGGGGCAGCCGGCCCGGTACCGACAGGAGGCCAGAGGGCTTGTCCACCACCACCAGGTGCTCGTCCAGGTGAATGACCGTGGGCAAACCGGGGGCGGGCTCGTAGGTCCAGACAGAGGGCTCGTGGTTCATGGACAGGGGTGGGGTGCGCTGGCCCGGCAAACCGGGCCCTGGGCTGAACGCCGGCCGATGCTAATCCGTCTGAAGACGCCTGAGGGGGTATTCGGCTGTGGACGGCGAAGGGCCCTGGGCCTGGTTCAGAATGCGATATGGTGCGCCATTCCGTCGACCAGACGCGAGCCCAGCAACGGTGCAGGCCCCGATGCCTGACCCTACAGCCCAGCCCACCGGTTGGGCACACAACATGATCAAGATCCCTTATTCCCTCACGGCCACCGCATTTTGCGTGGGCCTGTTGTCCCTGAGCCTGCCGCTGCAGGCGCAAACGGCCACGCCCACCGGCGCTGCGGATGCCCCTTCCGGCACGCCGACCGGGGGCAGCGCTGCAGGTGCCGCCGGACAGGGCGGCGCCACCGCGCCCGGGGCCAACCGACCCGCTGCGGCCGCTGCTCCGGCCAGCGGCACCCAGCGGGTGGACGTGACCAGTGGGCGCCCTTCTGACCAGCAGGAACGGCGCAACGCCACCGCATCCAAGATCGTGATCGGTCGGCAGGAACTGGAACAGTTTGGGGACTCCAACACCCTGGAGATCCTGCGCCGCCTGCCTGGCATCACGATGCCCGGCGCACCGGGGCGCGGCGGTCCTCCGCGCATGCGCGGCCTGGGCGCGGGCTATACCCAGATCCTGATGGACGGCGAGCGGGTGCCGCCGGGCTTTTCGCTGGAAAACGTGGCCCCTGACCAGATTGAGCGGATTGAAAGCCTGCGGGCGCCCACGGCGGAGACCGGCGCGCGCGCCATCGGCGGCACGATCAACATCGTGATGCGAGAGGGCTATCGGCGTCGCTTGAACGATGTGCGGGTGGGCCTGGGATACGAGCGTGGTCAGTGGCAGCCTGGTGCGTCCTGGACCCGCAACGACACGATCGGCGAGCGCTGGATTTACAACCTCACCGCCACGGCCTTTAAGCGCGACACCGATGACCGCAATGTGGGCCAGACCACCTCAACCGACCTGGTGACGGGGCGCACGCTGCTGGCGCAAGAAGAGAGTGCGCGCGCCTTGAACAAGCGCGAGGGCATGAACATCAACGGCCGCCTGCAGTGGCGTGGCCAGGCGGGCGATTCGGCCCTCATCATGCCCATGTACATCCGCTCCACCGGCACCACCGACCGTACGAGCACCTTGACGCAGTCGGTGGGCAGCACGCCGGCGCCCTACGCCAGCAGTGATTCCCATGGCAGCGGCATCTTTGAGCTCGCCCGTGTGGGCGCCAACCTGAACCTGCGCTTTGGCGACACCCGCACCGAGTGGCGTGTCAACGCCAACCGCAACCGCTTTGACAACCAGAACCTGCGCCGAGAGTTCGGTGCGAACACGCTCACACCCTTGCGCGTGCTCGACGACGACGCGGCCATCACCGACCGTGGCGCATCCTTGAACTTCAAGGCCTCTCGGTTGATGGCCAACCAGCACAGCTTGGTGGGTGGCTTTGAGCTGGAGAACAACCGACGCGACGAAAACCGCCTGACCCTGCAAAACGGGCGTCCGCTGTTGGCGGACTTTGGCGAAAACGTGTCTGCCCGCTCGCAGCGCTTGGCGGCGTATGCCCAGGACGAGTGGAGCTTCAGCCCGCAGTGGTCGGCCTACGCGGGCTTGCGCTGGGAGGGCATCCAAACCGAAGGCGACAGTGGTTTGGGCAGCAGCCGCAACCGCAGCAGCGTGTGGACGCCCCTGGCCCACACGGTTTGGAAGTTCGACCCCAAGGGGCGTGACCAGATTCGCGTGAGCCTCACCAGGAGCTACCGTTCGCCCACGCTGCAGAACCTGATTTCGCGGCCGTCCTTGAACACCCGTTTGCCCGCGCCTGGCCCCAACTCGGCCACACAAGCGGACCGCGCGGGCAATCCGGACCTCAGGCCCGAGTTGGCCACCGGCGTCGATGTGGCCATCGAACGGTATCTGTCCAACGGTGGCATCTTGAGCGTTAATGTGTTCCACCGGGAGTTGACGGACTACATCCGCAACGTGACCGCCTTGGAAAGCGTGCCCTGGTCCAACGTTCCGCGCTGGGTGTCTCGCCCGCAAAACGTGGGCGGCGCCTACACCCAGGGCATTGAGTTGGAGGCCAAGTTCCGCCTCAATGACTTTGTGGCCGCTGCACCCCGCATCGACGTGCGCAGCAACCTCAGTGTGTTCAATTCAAAGGTTGATGCCGTTCCCGGGCCCAATGCCCGCCTGGACGAGCAACCCCGGGGCACCTTGAACCTCGGCGGCGACTACCGGGTTCCCGGCCTGCCCCTGAACATCGGCACCAGTGTGAACCTGACGCCGGGGTATGAGACCCGCATCACCGAAACACAGTACCGTGAAGTGGGCTTGAAGAAGGTGTGGGACGCCTACGCCACCGTGAACCTCAACCGCAACACCCTGCTGCGCTTGACCGCCAGCAACTTCATCGTGCGCGACTACGTGACCGGCAGTGTGGTGGTGACGGAAACCACGCGCGAGGCAGGGCGCTTGGTCGAGCGCACGCCCGTGAACCTGAGGGCTGGGCTGGAGTTCAAACTCTAAAGGCCACCGAACCGGCCAGGCCCGCAAGACGAGCGCTGACAGCCAAGCGCCCGCGGCGCTTCGGCGCCTGGCGCGTTCGAGGTTGACAGGGCACAACGCGGCCTCACCACGCCGCTTCCCAACGCTGCTTCCATTTGCGATGCTGACTTTCTTCGAACGGCGCCTAGACCCCTATCCGGCTGCCGAGCCCGGCACACCCCCACGAGGCTTCGGTGCTTTCCTGTGGTCGGCCACACAGGGCTTGCGCCCCTTGATCCTGGGCATGACGCTGTGCACCGCGTGCATTGGCATGTTCGAAGCCTTGCTGTTTGCCATGCTGGGTCAGGTGGTGGATTGGCTGACACAGACCCCGGTGGGGGAGTTGTGGGCACGCCAGCAGTCCAACCTTCTGCTCCTGGCGGGCATCTTGTTGGCCAGCCCATTGCTGGTGTTGCTTCAGACCTTGATCAAGCATCAGGCCCTGGCCGGCAACTTCCCCATGCGGCTGCGCTGGGTGTTCCACCGGCACATGCTGGGCCAGAGCTTGTCGTTCTACCAAGACGAGTTTGCGGGCCGGGTGGCCACCAAGGTGATGCAGACGGCGCTGGCCGTGCGGGACACCTGGATGATCGTGGCCGATATCTTGGTGTTTGTGGCGATCTACTTCATCACCATGGTGGCCGTGGTCGGTTCCTTCGACCTGTGGGTGCTGGCGCCTTTCCTGGGATGGCTCCTGCTGTACACCGTCGCCTTGGTGTGGTTTGTGCCCCGCCTGGGCAAGGTGGCACGTGAGCAGGCCGATGCCAGGTCTCTGATGGTGGGCCGCATCACCGACGCCTATACCAACATCGCCACGGTCAAGCTTTTCAGCCATGGCAAACGGGAAGCCGCCTTTGCCAAGGGCGCGATGCAGGAGTTCATGACATCGGTCCACGCCCAGATGCGCTTGATCACAGGAGTGGAGGTCACCAACCACGTGCTCAGCATGGGCCTGATTGGCAGCACCGCCGGTGTCACCGTCTGGCTATGGGCCAATGGCGAAGTGGGCGTGGGCGCAGTGGCAGCGGCCACGGCCATGGCGCTGCGACTCAACGGCATTTCCCACTGGATCATGTGGGAGTTCGCCGCCTTGTTTGAGCACATCGGCACAGTGCAAGACGGCATCACCACGCTCAGCCGCGCGCCCACCGTGGTGGACGCCACCGACGCCAAGCCACTGAAGGTCCAGCAGGGGGCGGTGGAGTTTCGGGGGGTGAATTTTGCGTATGGCGCGGCGGCCGACGCCCCCTTGGTGCTACAGGACCTGAACCTGCACATCCGGCCCGGCGAAAAGATCGGTTTGGTGGGGCGTTCCGGAGCGGGCAAGAGCACCATCGTGAACCTCCTGCTGCGTTTTTATGACGTGCGCAGCGGCCAGGTGCTGATTGATGGGCAAGACGTTCGCCAGGTGACACAAGACAGCTTGCGCGCCCAAATCGGCATGGTCACCCAAGACACCTCGCTGTTGCACCGCTCGGTGCGCGAGAACATCCTTTATGGCCGACCCGACGCCGGCGACGAGGCGATGATGGCCGCGGCGCGCCGCGCCCAGGCCCACGAGTTCATTGGCAGCCTGACCGACCCCAAGGGCCGCGTTGGCTACGACGCTCATGTGGGCGAGCGTGGCGTCAAGCTCTCGGGCGGCCAACGCCAGCGCATTGCGATTGCGCGGGTGATGCTCAAGGACGCGCCCATTTTGCTGCTGGATGAAGCCACCAGTGCGCTTGATTCCGAGGTGGAGGTGGCCATCCAGGACAGCCTGTACCGCCTGATGGAGGGCAAGACGGTGGTGGCCATTGCCCACCGCCTGTCCACCATTGCGGCCATGGACCGCCTGATCGTGCTGGACAAAGGGCGCGTGGTGGAAGAGGGCACCCATGCCGAGTTGCTGGCCCGACAAGGGCTGTATGCGCGCTTGTGGGCCCACCAAAGTGGCGGCTTCCTGGGCGAAGAGGCCTGAGTGCGCGCCCGGGCCTAGGCCGACGCGAGCAGGGCCACACCCAGGGCCATGGCCGCTGCACCCGCCAAGCGCAGCCCGGTGTCACGCTCGGCCAGCAGGCGCCCACCCAGCAGTGCAGCAAACAGCATCGACACCTCGCGTGCCGGCGCCACGTGGCTGACCGGCGCCAGGGTGAAGGCCACCAGCACCAACATGTAGGCCGCGGGACTGCACACGGCCACCACCAGCGCGGCCTTCCACTGCGTTGACCACACCTGCACGGCACGGTGCCGGTCGCGCCACACCAGGGGTGCCAGCCAGGGCAGGCGCAACACATTGGCGAAGTAGTCGTAGACCAGCGGTGACAGCAGGGCCACACGCATTGCATAACCATCCAGGACCGTGTAACAGGCGATGGTCACCCCCGTCAGCGCCCCCCACAGCAAGCCCAGCCTCAGGCGGGCCGCCTCTTGGGCTGGTAAACCTTCGCGGCGCCATCCCGGGCCGCCGGCCACCAGCCAAATGCCGGCGCTGACGGCCAGCAAGCCGGCCACGCTGATCACGCCCAAACCTTCGTCCAGCCAGATGGCCGCGCCAAAGGCCGTGAGCAGTGGGCCGCTGCCCCGGGCCGTGGGGTACACCACGGTCAGGTCAGCCTCCCGGTAACCCTTGAGCAGGGCCAAGAAATAGAGCACGTGGATGAAGCCGCTGAGCCCCACCAGGGCCCAATCACGCGCCTGCCAGCGGGGCAGTTCGGCCGGCCCCCACACCCACAGCAGGGGTGACCACAACAGGGCGATCAGAACCACCACCAGGAAGAGGAAGTGGTGGTCACCACCCGAACGCTTGGCCACCAGGTTCCAGCCCGCATGCAGCAGGGCGGCCAAGAGAACGATGCTCAGGGCCAGGGCCGACATGGACGCCATGCGAACAGGGACATGCCCCGATTGTGGCGCCGACCCTGAATCCATCAGGGCCTTTCAGCTGATCCATCAGGGGGGGGGCCGCGGTGCCGACACCAATTCGCACGGTTGGCGCCTCAAAGAAGGACAATAGCGGGTTAGCCAGCCCACCATGAGCACCCCCCTACTGGATTCCCCGCCGCGCCCGCCCCAGGCAACGCCGAAGCCCCAGGCCAGCCCCAAGGCCCTGACGGCCTACCGGCCCTATTGGGCCAAGCGTTTTGGCACGGCGCCGTTTTTGCCGACCAACCGGGCCGAGATGGAGGCACTGGGCTGGGACTCGTGCGACGTCATCATCGTCACCGGCGACGCCTACGTCGACCATCCCAGCTTTGGCATGGCGGTGATCGGGCGCACGCTGGAGGCGCAAGGCTTTCGTGTGGGCATCATCGCCCAGCCCGACTGGAACAGCGCCGAGGCCTTCAAGGTCTTGGGCCGCCCGAACCTGTACTTCGGTGTGGCCGCGGGCAATATGGATTCGATGATCAACCACTACACGGCTGATCGCAAGGTGCGCAACGATGATGCCTACACGCCCGGTGGCGTGGCAGGCAAGCGGCCCGACCGCGCCACCCTCGTGTACACGCAGCGCTGCAAGGAAGCGTTCAAGGACGTCCCGGTGGTGATCGGCGGCATCGAGGCCAGCCTGCGCCGCATTGCGCACTACGACTACTGGCAGGACAAGGTGCGTCGGTCGGTGTTGATCGACAGCAAAGCCGACTTGCTGCTTTACGGCAACGCCGAGCGGGCCATCGTGGAGATCACGCATCGACTGGCACGCAAGCAGCCGATCGAGAGCATCATCGATGTGCGCGGTACCGCCTTCATGCGCAAGCCCGATGATCCGGATTTGCATGGCTGGTTCGAGGTGGACTCCACTGAAGTGGACCGACCGGGCAAGATCGATGCCCTGCTCAACCCCTACCTCGGCATGGAGGAGAACGCGCAGGCCAACGGCGAAAGCTGCCAGGCTGCGGAGGCCGGGAAGGGCCCTGAGCCTGCTACACCTGCCCCATCGGGCTCACCGGGCTCACCGGCCCGATCCGCTGCGGCGGCCCCTTCAGCCCCTTCCGTCCCGGCGGAGCAGGTGGTGCGCCTGGTTCGCCGACCCCTGATCAAGCAGGACAGTCGCGCCCTGGTGACGCCTCGTGACAAGACCGTGATCCGCCTGCCGGCCTATGAACAGGTCAAGAGCGACCCAGTTCTGTATGCACACGCCAGCCGCGTGCTGCACCTGGAAACCAACCCCGGCAACGCGCGTGCCCTGGTGCAGCGCCACGGGGAAGGCCACACGGCCCGCGAGGTGTGGATCAACCCGCCACCCATTCCGCTGACCACGGCGGAGATGGACCATGTGTTCGACCTGCCCTACGCGCGCAGCCCACACCCGAGCTACGCCGACGCCAACGGCAGCCACGACCACAGCACCAAGATCCCGGCCTGGGAGATGATCCGCTTCAGCGTGAACATCATGCGCGGCTGCTTCGGCGGCTGTACCTTTTGCTCGATCACCGAGCATGAGGGCCGCATCATTCAAAGCCGCAGTGAAGACTCCATCATTCGTGAGATCGAAGACATCCGCGACAAAGTCAAGGGCTTCACCGGTGTGGTCAGCGACCTGGGCGGCCCCACTGCGAACATGTACCGGATCGGCTGCAAGAGCCCCGAGATCGAGGCGGCCTGTCGCAAGCCCTCTTGCGTGTACCCGGGCATCTGCCCCAACCTGAACACCGACCATGGCCCGCTGATCAAGCTGTACCGGCGCGCCCGCACCCTCAAGGGCGTCAAGAAGATCCTGATCGGGTCGGGCCTGCGCTACGACCTGGCGGTGGAGTCACCCGAGTACGTGAAGGAGCTGGTCACGCACCACGTGGGCGGCTATTTGAAGATCGCGCCGGAGCACACCGAAGGTGGCCCGCTGTCCAAGATGATGAAGCCCGGCATGGGCACCTACGACCGCTTCAAGGAGCTCTTTGACCGGTTCAGCGCCGAAGCGGGCAAGCAGCAGTTCCTCATCCCTTACTTCATTGCGGCACACCCCGGTACCACCGATGAAGACATGATGAACCTGGCCTTGTGGCTCAAGAGGAACGGCTTTCGCGCCGACCAGGTGCAGACCTTCTACCCCAGCCCCATGGCCACGGCCACGGCGATGTACCACACCTCGCTCAACCCCCTGAAGGGGATCACGCGTGATTCGGCGCGCGCCGAAAAGGTCGACATCGTCCGCGGCGAGAAGCGCCGCCGGCTGCACAAGGCTTTCCTGCGCTACCACGATGCCAACAACTGGCCGCTGCTGCGCGAAGCCCTCAAGTCCATGGGGCGGGCCGATTTGATCGGCAACGGCAAGCACCACCTGATTCCAACCTGGCAGCCCGACACCGATGGCAGCTACCAAAGCGCACGCCGCAAGAACAGCACGCCCACGGGCGTGAGGACCTCGCCGGTCACGCAGGGGCGCATCCTTACCCAGCACACCGGCTTGCCGCCCCGCCCGGGTGTCACCCGATCGTCGGGTACGGCAACTCCAGCGGCCCCTAACGCCAACAGGCCCAAACCCGATGGCCGCGGGCGTACAGCAGGCCCCTCCAGTGCCGCCAAGGCTCGAGCACCGGCACAATCCACTCCACGCAGCAGTCCCTCGCCCCTGCGCCCGTCGCGCAAGGGTCCCACTTCGCGCTGAAGTCGAGCGCTCCACGCTCAAGGACATCGTCGATGAAATGGTTGCGGTTTGCCCATGCGGGCCAGCAGGGTTTTGGTGCGCTCGAGGGCGAGACGGTTCGGGTGTTTACCGGTGAGCTGTTTGGCGAGCATGCGCCCACGGAACAGGTCTTGCCGCTGGCCGATGTGCAGGTGCTGGCACCCTGCCAGCCCACCACCGTGGTGGGCCTGTGGAACAACTTCCATGCCTTGGCACAGAAGAATGGTTGGACGCCGCCTGCGGAGCCGCTGTACTTCATCAAGGCGCTGGGCAGCCTGGCCGGCCCGGGCAGCACCACGCCCGCAGCACCCGAGGCTGTGGGGCGTGTGGCCTTTGAGGGGGAGCTGGCCATCGTGATCGGCCGCCCCACGCATGCCGTTTCCGTCGAGCATGCACCGGCCCACATTGCCGGCTACACCTGCGCCAACGACATTACCGCCATCGAGCTGCTCAACCGCGACGCCAGCTTTGCCCAATGGACCCGGGCCAAAGGCCTGCCCGGCTTTGGTGTGTTCGGCCCGGTGATCGAAACCGATTTCGACCATGCAAAAGCCACCCTGCGCACCCGCGTGGGTGGCCGCGAGCGGCAGAACTACGCCCTGTCCGACATGATCGTGCCGCCCGCCCAATTGCTCAGCCTGATCTCCCAGGACATCGCCTTGCAGCCCGGCGACCTCATCCTGTGCGGCACCTCACTGGGTGTGTTGCCGATGAAGCCCGGTACCGAGGTGGAGGTGGAGATTGATGGCATCGGCGTGCTGCAGCACCGCTATGGCTAGGGCCCCGTTCTAAGGGCCGGCCACGCAAGAAGGTCAATCGAGAAGGCACACAGGTTCACGGCGCCAAGGCCGGCGCGTCCAACAGCGCCTGCACGTCGGCCGCCGTCGTGTACCCCTGAACCGAGATGCGCAAAAAGCGCCGACCTTCGTGCTGGGTGACGGGAATCTCGATACGGCTGTCTTCAAACAAGCGCTGCTGCAGGTCTGGGGGCAGGTGAGGCGGCAGCGGGACGGCCGCCATCTGCGCGAAGTCTTGGTCGCGAGCGATGGGCGCAAGGCCCCAGCGCCGGCACAGCGTGTGCATCGCGCGCACGGCGGCTTCATGACAACGCGCCTGCACAGCAGGCCAGTCGTGTGCCTCCTGAAACGCGATGGCCTTCGGCAGCGCCAGCCAAGCTGAAACATCGCGGGTGCCCAGCCATTGCAGCCGGCGCTGCAGGGTGTCGGCTCCGGTATACCGGTTCAGTGCAGCCACTGCTGCATGGCTGGGGTCACCATGGGCTTGCAGGCCTTCGGCCACATGGCCCCAGCTGATCACGGGGGCCTGCAGGTGGGCATGGTGCTCAGGCCGCACATGCAAAAAGGCACTGCCCTTGGGGCCACACATCCACTTGTGCCCGTTACCGGTGTAGAAGTCCGCGCCCATCGCTTGGAGGTTCAGCGGTACCTGGCCCGGTGCGTGTGCGCCATCGATCAAGGTGAGCACCCCGCGTGCGCGCGCTGCGGCACACAGGTCACTGACCGGAAAGATCAGGGCCGTGGCCGAGGTGATGTGGCTGAGGAAGATCAGGCGGGTGCGTGGCGTCACCTCGGCCATCAGGCGTTCAACAAAGCTGGCCGCTTGAAAGGGCAGGGGAATGTCGACCTTCCGGTAGGCGGCGCCGCGTCGCTCACAAACCCACTGGAAGGTGGCGTCGCAGGCCCCGTACTCGTGGTTGGTGCCGAGCACCTCATCCCCGGGCTGCAAAGCCAGGGACTGCGCCACGATGTTGACACCCGTGGTGGCATTGGGCACAAAGGCCAAGTGTTCGGCATGGGCGCCGAGGTAGCGGGCCAGCGCCTGGCGTGCGTGGCCCAGTAACTGCCCAGACCGGCGGCTGAGGAAGTCCACCGGGTTGGCTTCCAGTTCATCCTGCCAGCGCCGCTGGGCCTCGACCACCGCGCGTGGGCAGGCGCCGAAGGAGCCGTGGTTGAGGAACACAAGGCCGGGGTCGAGCAGGAAGTGTTCGCGCATCGCAGCCCCGGGATCCATCCTCACTTGCCTCGTGTGTCCTTCAGGCCCGTGACGCGGTTGAACACAGCCCGACCCGGCGCATGGTCGATTCGGTCGGTGACAAAGTAGCCATGCCGCTCGAACTGAAAGCGCTGGTCGGGCGCAGCACCGGCCAAAGACGGTTCCACATAGCCCTGAACGACTCGACGGCTGTGGGGGTTCAAGACCGCTTTGGGGTCCCGCCCCCCGGCGTCGGGCTGCTCCTCGGTGAACAGGCGGTCGAACAGGCGCAGCTGCGCGGGCACTGCCTCGTCGCAGGCCACCCAGGTCACCACGCCCTTGACCTTGACGCTGTCGGCTCCTGGCGTGCCGCTCTTGGTGTTGGGAATCAGCTGCGCCATCACCTGCACCACCTGCCCGGCCTCATTGGTCTCGAAGCCGGTGCACTCCACCACATAGCCGTACTTCAGCCGAACGCGATTGCCCGGCGTGGTGCCCCCGGCCCCATCGGCGCGCGGCGGGTAGAGGCGAAAGTAACCCTTGGGAGGCTCAAGCTCGAAGTCTTCCCGCTCGATCCAGACCTCGGGGCCCAGGCGCATGGCGCGCTGACCCAGCTCGGGCCGCTGGGGGTGGGCGGGCGCCTGGCACGCTTCTCGGTGCTCGGCTTGCCCAAACACCTCGGCCCAGTTGGTGATGACCAGCTTGAGCGGCTCCAGTACCGCCATGGCGCGTGCGGCCTGGCCTTCGAGGTCGTCGCGCAGGGCGATGTCCAGCACCTCGTAATCCAGCCAAGCACTGGTCTTGCTGGCGCCGCTGTCGTCGGCCATCTTGCGGATGGATGCGGGCGTGTAGCCGCGCCGGCGCAGGCCAGCCAAGGTGGGCATGCGCGGGTCGTCCCAACCGTCCACGATGGCTTCATCCACCAGTTGCTTGAGCTTGCGCTTGCTGGTGACCACATAGCTCAGGTTCAAACGGCCGAACTCATGCTGGTGGGGCAACTTGAAGACATTGGCTTCGTAGGCGTCCAAGGCATGGGCCAGCAGCGGGGTGAACTGTTCCACCTGCTCGGTCAACAGCTTGAAGAAGCCCTCCAGGTCTTGCGACACAGCCCCCGGCGCTTGCTGCCAGCGCTGGAACAGGGCCCGCATCTGCGCCTCGGGCTCGCTGGCGAACAGCTTGTCGCTGCGGCGCAGGCAGGCCTGGGCGAAGGCCTCCCGCGCTTCAAGTCCTTGCGTGCGAATCTGCTGCACCAGGGCCTTGGCGCGCTCGAACTGCGGCGCCCGCAGCAAAGGCACGATGCGCTCCAGGGTCCAGTCGTAAAAGGGCCGCTGGTCTTCGAACTCCAGCGTGCAGATGGAGTGGGTGATGTTCTCCAGCGCATCCTCGATGGGGTGCGCGAACGTGTACATCGGGTAGATGCACCAGCGGTCGCCGGTGTGGTGATGGGTGGCGTGCTTGATGCGGTACAGGGCCGGGTCGCGCAAGTTGATGTTGGGCGAGGCCATGTCGATCTTGGCACGCAAGACCATGGTGCCGTCGGCGTGCCGGCCGTCGCGCATTTCCCGCAAACGGCTCAGGTGGTGCTCGGGCGGCAGGTCACGATAGGGGCTGTTGACGCCCGGCGTGTTGAAGTCGCCCCGGTTGGCCTTCATTTGCTCGGGCGTCTGCTCGTCCACATAGGCGTGCCCCTGGGTGATCAGGTACTCCGCCGCCCGGTACATGAAGTCGAAGTAGGAGCTGGCGTAGTACAGATGGGTGGTCTTGGCGCCGTTGAGCTCAGACTCCCAAGACCAGCCCAGCCACTGCACCATCTCCACGATGGCGTCCACATACTCCTGCTCTTCTTTCTCCGGGTTGGTGTCGTCAAAGCGCAGGTGACAGGCGCCACCATAGTCACGGGCCAGACCGAAGTTCAGGCAGATGCTTTTGGCGTGTCCGATGTGCAGGTAGCCGTTGGGTTCGGGGGGGAAGCGGGTGCGGATGCGGGCGGCGTCCAGCGGACCCGCGGCGTGATGGGTGCCATCGCCCGGCGTGCCGGCGAAGTGTTGGCCCGCATAAGTGCCCTGCTGCAGGTCGCGCTCAATGATGGCGCGCAGGAAGTTCGAGGGCTTGGACGGTTCGGGCTTGGGCGGGGCAGACATCCCCCAATTCTATCGAGGGGGGTGGGCCCAAACGCCCCTGGGCGTGGCCTCTCTTAGCCGCGGTCAGCGCCGGCGGCCCGATCCCAGGATGGAGCCCAAGACCCCACGCACGATTTCCCGGCCCACCGCCGAGCCCACGCTGCGCATGGCGCTGCGTGCGGCGGTTTGCGCCAAGCCTTCGCGCTTGCCCCCTCGCGGGCCGGATGTGCCGAACAACAGGTCTGAAAGGCCGCCCAAGAGGCCACCCTCGGCGGCCGTGCCGGCCCCCTGACCGCGGGCCGGGTCTGCACCCCCGGGTGCGCGTACCGCGCCGGCGTCAGTACCTGAGCGCGCAGCCTCGGCGGCATCAGCGCTGCCGGTGGCCCGCCCCCGAAGCTTTTCGTAAGCCGACTCGCGGTCGATGGCCTGTTCATACACACCCGCCACCAGGGACGAGGACAGCAAGGCTTGGCGCTGCTCAGGGGTGATCGGCCCGATCTGTCCGGCCGGGGGCATCACGTACACGCGTTGGGTGATGCTGGGCCGGGCCTTTTCGTCCAGGAGGCTCACCAAGGCCTCGCCCACACCCAACTCCGTGATGGTCGCTTCCAGGTCCAGCCCGGGGTTGGGCCGCATGGTGGTGGCCGCCGATTTCACCGCCTTCTGGTCGCGCGGGCTGAACGCCCGCAGCGCGTGCTGGACGCGGTTGCCCAGCTGTCCCAGGACCGTTTCGGGGATGTCCATGGGGTTTTGGGTCACAAAGTAGACCCCGACGCCCTTGGATCGCACCAGGCGAACCACCAGCTCGATGCGCTCCACCAGGGCAGCGGGGGCGTCCTTGAACAAGAGGTGGGCTTCGTCGAAGAAGAAGACCAACTTGGGCTTGTCGAGGTCGCCCACCTCCGGCAGGGTTTCAAACAGCTCCGAAAGCATCCACAGCAAGAAGGTGGCGTAAAGGCGGGGTGCGGCCATCAGCTTTTCGGCCGCCAGAATGTTGACCACGCCCAGGCCCGACACGGTCTGCATGAGGTCGTGGATGTCCAGCATGGGCTCACCGAAGAAGCGGTCGCCACCTTGCTGCTCCACGACCAACAGGCCACGCTGGATGGCCCCGATGCTGGCCGCACTGACATTGCCGTACTCGGTGGTGTACTGCCGCGCATGCTCGCCCACGTGGGCCAACATGGCGCGCAGGTCTTTCAGATCCAACAGGGCCAGGCCTTCGTCGTCGGCGATCTTGAAGACCAGGTTCAACACGCCGGCCTGGGTGTCGTTGAGCTCCAACATCCGGCTCAGCAGCAGAGGACCCATGTCCGACACGGTGGCGCGCACCGGGTGCCCCTGCTGGCCAAAGACATCCCACACGGTGGTGGGGCAGGCCATGGCGGCCGGGGCTGAAAGACCTCGCTCGGCCAGGATGGCCAGCAGCTTGGCTGAGGGCTGGCCCGGCTGGCTGATGCCCGTAAGGTCGCCCTTCACGTCGGCCATGAACACCGGCACGCCGATGCGCGAGAAGCCTTCGGCCATCTTCTGCAGCGTGATGGTCTTGCCGGTGCCGGTGGCCCCGGTGACCAGGCCGTGTCGATTGGCCAGCGAGGGCAGCAGATGGCAGGCGGTGTCGCCGCGCTGGGCCAGCAGGATGGGTTCGGCCATGTTCAACTCCAAAGGGGGCAGGCGCCAGGTCGGCGGGGCAGGGTTGGGCTGGGCCCCGCCTAGAATTGCAGTCTAGCGAACCCGCATTCCCCACACCAAGAGGGCGCGCCTGCACCAGCTGGCAGCACCCCTCGCACCGAGGAGCCTTCGGCATGGCCGGACATTCCAAATGGGCCAATATTCAGCACCGCAAGGGCCGACAAGATGAAAAGCGCGGCAAGGTCTGGACACGCCTGACCCGTGAAATCATCGTGGCCGCCCGCGCCGGTGGCGGCGATGTGAACATGAACCCCCGCTTGCGCCTGGCCATCGACAAGGCCAAGGCAGCCAACATGCCGGCCGACAACATCAAGCGCAACGTCGACAAGGCCACCGGCAACCTGGACGGAGTCACCTACGAGGAGATCCGCTACGAAGGCTACGGCATCGGAGGCGCTGCGGTGATCGTGGATTGCATGACCGACAACCGGGTGCGCACGGTGGCCGAGGTGCGACATGCGTTTTCCAAGTACGGCGGCAACCTGGGCACCGAGGGTTCGGTGGCTTTTCAGTTCAAGCACTGTGGGCAGTTCATCCTGGCCCCGGGCACCAGTGAAGACCGGGTGATGGAAGTGGCCCTGGAGGCCGGTGCTGAAGATGTGTTGACCGGTGAAGACGGCGCCATTGAAGTCATCACCGCGCCAGCCGACTTCGAAGCCGTGGGCAAAGCCTTGGAGGCTGCCGGCTTGAAGGCCGAGTTGGCGGAAGTGACCATGCGGGCTGAGAACACCATCAGCCTGAGCGGGGACGAAGGCGCGCGCATGCAGAAACTGCTGGACGTCATCGAAGACCTCGATGACGTGCAGAACGTGTTTCACAACGCCGAGATCGACGCATGAACATTTTGGTGATCGGCGGTGGCGGGCGTGAGCACGCACTGGCCTGGAAGCTGTCGCGCAGCCCCAAGGCACAGAAGGTGTTTGTGGCGCCAGGCAATGGCGGCACCGCCTTGGATGTGAACCTCACCAACATCCCGTTCAACGGCGTGACCGACATTGCGGCCCTGGCGGAATTCGCCCTGGCCAACAAGGTGGAGCTCACCGTGGTGGGCCCCGAGGCGCCCTTGGCTGCAGGCGTGGTGGACGAATTCCGCCGCCGCGGCCTGCGCATCTTCGGCCCCACACGGGCCGCCGCGCAGCTTGAAAGCTCCAAAGCGTTTGCCAAGGACTTCATGAAGCGCCACCGCATTCCCACGGCCGCGTATGAAACCTTTACCGATGCGGCGGCGGCGCACGACTACGTGAATGCCCAGGGCGCCCCGATCGTGATCAAGGCCGATGGCCTGGCAGCCGGCAAGGGGGTGGTGGTGGCCACCACGCTCGACGAGGCCCATGCCGCCATCGACTTCATGCTGCTGGACAACAAGCTCGGCGTGCAGCACAACGCGGGCGGTGCGCGGGTGGTGATCGAAGAGTTTCTGGTCGGTGAAGAGGCCAGTTTCATCGTGATGTGCGACGGCACCCATGTGCAGCCCATGGCCACCAGCCAGGACCACAAGCGCATCGGCGATGGCGACACGGGGCCCAACACGGGTGGCATGGGGGCCTACTCCCCCGCGCCCGTGGTCACGCCCGATGTACATGCCCGGGTGATGCGCGAAATCATCCTGCCCACCATTGAAGGCATGCGGGCTGATGGCATCCCGTTCACCGGTTTTCTGTATGCCGGTCTGATGATCGATGCCAACGGCAGCGCCAAGACCTTGGAATTCAACACCCGCATGGGTGACCCGGAAACGCAGCCGATTCTGATGAGGCTGAAGACCGATCTGGTGGACGTGATGATCCAGGCTACCAGCGGTGCGCTGGACGCGGCGCCCATGGAGTGGGACCGCCATGTGGCCCTGGGGGTGGTGATGGCCGCGCCGGGCTACCCGGACGCTCCGCGCAAGGGCGACCCCATCACGGGCTTGCCGGCAGCTCACGACCAAGCCCTGGTGTTCCATGCCGGTACGGTGCGTGAGGCCGACGGCACCTTGCGCACCAGCGGTGGCCGCGTGCTGTGCGTGACCGCTTTGGGCGACTCCGTCAAAACCGCCCAACAGCGTGCCTATGAACACCTGCAGGGCATCCGTTTCGACGGTGCGCAGTACCGCCGAGACATTGGTTGGCGGGCGATTCGGCGATAAGCCGCCCGCACGCCGCCGCACACGAGACGCTACACCCCAACGGCCCTATTGCAGTTCAAGGCCCCTATGAGCACCACCCCGATCACCGAGCGCCCCGTGCAACTCCAAGGCAGTGCCCTGGCCCTATGGGCCCTTCGGCGCCTGGGTTGGACGCTTGATTTTTCGGGCCTCCCAGGGCCCCAAGGGGTGATGGTGGTCTACCCCCACACCTCTAACTTCGATTTCCCCATCGGCCTGCTGGCCAAGTGGGCCATGGGCTTGCAGGTGAACTTCTGGGGCAAAGACTCCTTGTTTCGCGTTCCCTTGTTTGGGGCCTGGATGAAGTGGCTGGGCGGCGTGCCCGTCAACCGCTCGGCGCCGGGTGGTTTGGTGGCGCAGGCGGCCGATCACCTGCGCCGCTGCCGACACGAGAACACCTTTGCCTGGCTGGTGGTGGCCCCCGAGGGCACCCGCAAGCTCACCGACGGTTGGCGCAGTGGCTTTTATCGGGTCGCGCACCAGGCTGACGTTCCCCTGGGGCTGGCCACCATCGACTTTGGCCGCCGACACATCGCGGTGTCACAGTTCGTGCGCCTGAGCGGGCAACAAGAGTCCGACATGGCCCACATTGCCCACCTGCTGGGCGACCCCAAGGGCTACCACCCCGCCAACGCTTCTCCCGTTCGCATCACATGAGCACGACACTCGACACCCAACCCGTTCGCCACTACCTGCTGGGCCTGCAAGACGCCATCATTTCGGCCTTGGAGGCCGAAGACGGCCAACCGTTTTTGCGTGACGCCTGGACCCGGGCGCCCGGTGAGCGGCTGCAGGGGGATGGGGTCTCCCGCTTGGTGGAGGAAGGGCAGGTGTTCGAGCGCGGCGGCTGCAATTTCAGCCACGTGATGGGCGCGGCCATGCCGCCTTCGGCCACCCAACACCGGCCCGAACTGGCAGGCGCTCCATTTGAGGCCATGGGCGTGTCCCTGGTCATCCACCCGCGCAACCCCTATGTGCCCACCGTGCACATGAACGTGCGCATGTTCGCCGCCCGCCCCAAGGACCGTGATCCGGTGGTGTGGTTTGGCGGCGGCATGGACCTCACGCCCTACTATGGGCAAGAGGAAGACGCTGCACACTTCCACCGCACCTGCCAAGCCGCTTTGGCGCCCTTTGGTGCAGACAAGTATCCGCGTTTCAAGCAGTGGTGCGACGAGTACTTCTTCCTCAAACACCGGGGTGAACCGCGTGGCATCGGCGGCGTGTTCTTCGACGACTTTTCCGACCTGGGGTTCGATGGCAGTTTTGCCATGATGCGTGCGGTGGGGGATGCCTTCATCGATGCCTACCGGCCCCTGGTTCAGCGCCGCCGGGCCCAGCCCTATGGCGAGCGTGAACGCGACTTTCAGGCGTATCGCCGTGGCCGCTATGTGGAGTTCAACCTGGTGTTCGACCGGGGCACCCTGTTTGGGCTGCAGTCCGGTGGGCGCACCGAAAGCATCCTGATGTCGATGCCGCCCATCGTGAAGTGGCGCTACGACTGGAAGCCTGAAGCGGGCACGGCCGAGGCGCGGCTGTACACGGACTTTCTGCGGGCCCGCGACTGGGCGGCCTGGTCGGGCCCGGGCTCGGTGGCCTGAGTTGATGGCCTGAGTTGAGCCTGGGCATCACGATGGGCAGCCGCTTGCGCCAGGTGGCGTTGTTGGGTGGCAGTTTTGACCCGGTGCACCTGGGGCATGCGGCCCTGGCCCAAGCGGCCTTGCAGCAACTGCCCATCGACGCGCTGTGGTGGCTGCCGGCGGGCCAGCCCTGGCAGAAGAACCGGGCACTGACCCCAGCCGAACACCGGGTGGCCATGTTGGACAGGGCCATCGGCCGGGACAGCCGCCAGCGCATCGAGACTTGTGAGCTGGAACGCCCAGGCCCCACCTACACCATCGACACCTTGCGCGCGCTGAGCGAGCGCCACCCCGGGGTGGTGTGGCACCTGCTGCTGGGCTGGGACCAGTTCCTGAACCTGCCCACCTGGAAACAGTGGACCGAGGTGGTGTCCAGGGTGCGGCTGGCGGTGGTGCCGCGCGCGGGGGCGGCTTCAGCCTTGGCGCCCGAGCTCAAGACGGTGCCGTTTCAGCCCCTCCTGATGGCGCCCTGGGAGGTGTCGTCCACCGCCATACGCGCCGATGTGGCGCTGGGCCGCGGCATCCTGGACCGCGTCAGTGCGCCGGTGGCGCGCTATATTGCCGAGCACGGTCTGTATTCAACCCGCCCCCCAAGCCAGGAGCTCAATGGACATCCGTAAGCTGCAGCGCGCCATCGTCGACGGTCTCGAGGACGTCAAGGCCCAAAACATCCGCGTCTTCAACACCGAACACCTGTCGCCGCTGTTTGAGCGGGTCATCGTGGCCTCGGGCACCAGCAACCGGCAGACCAAGGCCCTGGCGGCCAGCGTACGCGACGCTGTGAAGGCAGCGGGCTTTGCCGTCTTGCGCACCGAGGGCGAAGACAACGGGGAGTGGATCATCGTGGACTGCGGTGCGGCCGTGGCCCACATCATGCAGCCCACGATCCGCGACTACTACCACCTCGAAGAAATCTGGGGTGACAAGCCTGTGGCCTTGAAGACCGCGGCTGCCAAGGGCCTGCCCAAGGCCAGCGCAGAGCCAACGCCGAAGAAGGCGGCACCTGCCAAGAAGGCGGCCCCTGCCAAGAAGGCTGCTGCGGCGAAAAAGGCCGTGCCAGCGAAGAAGGCCGTGACTGCCAAGAAGGCAGCACCCGCCAAGAAGGCAGCACCTGCCAAAAAGGCAGCGCCCGCCAAAAAGGCGGCCACCCGCAAGCCCAGCGCCTGATCCGTGAAACTGTGGGTCCTGGCCGTGGGGCAGCGTATGCCGGCCTGGGCCGATGCGGCCTGGCAGGAGTTCGCCAAGCGATTTCCCCCTGAACTGCGCCTGGAACTCAAGGAGATCAAGGCGCAGGGCCGTGCCGGCCAAACGGCGGAGTCTTGCAAGGCCGCCGAAGCCCAGCGATTGGAGGCGGCCCTTCCCAAGGGTTGCCGGGTGGTGGTGCTGGACGAACGCGGGCCGGGCCTGTCCACCACCGCCTTGGCCGCTCGCCTGCAAACCTGGCGCGGTGACGGGCGCGACGTGGCCCTGTTGATCGGTGGCCCCGATGGCCTGCATGACCGCATCAAGGTGCTGGCCGATGAAACCTGGCGTTTGTCGGAACTGACCCTGCCACATGCCTTCGTGCGGGTCCTGTTGGCCGAGGCGCTTTACCGGGCCTGGACCGTGACCACCGGCCACCCCTACCACCGCGAATGAAGGCCAGGGCATGAGCGCACCCAGCTTCGTCTATCTCGCTTCGCAGAGCCCGCGCCGTGCGCAGCTGCTGGATCAGTTGGGGGTTGCCCACCGCCCCTTGCTGGCGGGCCCGGACGAAGACGCCGAAGCCTTGGAGGCTGTTTTTCCAGGCGAGTCGGCCGAAGCCTATGTGCAGCGCGTCACGGCCTTGAAACTGAAGGCGGCCCTTCAGCGCCTGCGCAAACGCGGCTTGCCGCCGGCTCCGGTGCTGTGCGCGGACACCACCGTGGTTCTGGGCCGGCGCATCCTGGGCAAGCCGGCCGACGACCACGAGGCCCGGCAGATGCTGCAGGCCTTGTCGGGGCGCAGCCATCGCGTGCTCACGGCGGTGGCCGTGGGTCATGGCCGTCGGCGCTTGGCGGCCCTCAGCCGGTCTCGCGTCCGGTTTGAAGCGGTGCCACTCCAGGCCTTGGCGGCCTATGTCGACAGTGGCGAACCCCGTGGCAAGGCCGGCGCCTATGCCATCCAAAGCGGCGCGGCCCAGTGGATCTCCCACATCGAAGGCAGCTACAGCGGGATCATGGGCTTGCCGCTGCACGAGACCGCCCGCCTGCTGCGGGCCCTGCACGTGGCGTTCTAGTGCGAGACTTCGGCCATGCAAGACATCCTGATCAACTGGACCCCACAGGAAACCCGTGTGGCGGTGGTGGAGAACGGCGCGGTTCAGGAACTGCATCTGGAGCGTACGCTCGAGCGCGGCTTGGTGGGCAATGTTTACCTGGGCAAGGTGGTGCGCGTGTTGCCGGGCATGCAAAGCGCGTTTGTGGAAGTGGGCCTGGAGCGCGCGGCCTTTCTGCATGTGGCCGACCTGCATTCGCAGATCGCCGCGCGGCTGGAGCAGGGCGCTGCCGCCGTCACCCCCACACCGATTGAGCGACTGGTCTTTGAAGGTCAAAGCCTGATGGTGCAGGTGCTCAAGGACCCCATCGGCACCAAGGGCGCGCGGTTGAGCACCCAGATCAGCATTGCGGGGCGTCTGCTTGTGTACCTGCCGCAGGACCGGCACATTGGGATCTCCCAAAAGATTGAATCGGCGGAGTTGCGCGAACAGTTGCGCCAGCGCGTGTTGTCCCTTGCCACGCAGGCGGCCCTGGCCGAACAGGGGACCGACCCTGCTGGTGCAGAACCCGGAGGCTTCATCCTGCGCACCAATGCCGAAGATGCCAGCGACGCCGAGCTGGCTGCCGACATCGCCTACCTTCGGCGAACCTGGGCCAGGATTCGGCAGCGCAGCCAAACCCAGCCGCCCGGCAGCCTGCTGCATCAAGACCTCACCTTGGCGGAGCGCGTGCTTCGAGACCTCAGCAACGAGGACACGCAGGCCATTCGCATCGACTCCCGTTTGCAGTTTGAGCACCTGCAGGCCTTCGGCGCCAGCTACACCCCGGGCGCGGTGGCCAAGCTGCAGCACTACACCGGCGAGCGGCCGATTTTCGACCTCCACAACATCGACGACGAAGTCTCGCGCGCCCTGCAGCGGCGCGTGGAGCTCAAGAGCGGGGGTTACTTGGTGATTGACCAGACCGAGGCGCTCACCACCGTCGATGTGAACACCGGTGGTTTTGTGGGCGGCCGCAACTTTGAAGACACCATCTTCAAGACCAACCTGGAAGCCGCTGGTGCCATTGCCCGGCAGCTTCGGCTGCGCAACCTGGGCGGCATCATCATCGTGGACTTCATCGACATGAGCCGTCAGGAGCACCGCGATTCGGTCCTGGCCGAGCTGCACAAACAGCTGGCGCGCGACCGTACCCGCACCAGCGTGGGGGACTTCACCAAGCTGGGCCTTTTGGAGCTCACCCGCAAGCGCACCCGGGAGTCCTTGGCGCACCTGCTGTGCCAGCCCTGTCCCACCTGCGACAGCCGTGGGCAGGTGAAGACGGCCCGAACCGTCTGTTACGACGTGCTGCGCGAAATCCTGCGCGAGGCGCGGCGCTTTGAGCCGCGGGAGTTTCGGGTGGTGGCCAGCCCGGCGGTGGTGGAGATGCTGCTGGACGAAGAAAGCGTCCACCTGGCCGGCCTCAGCGAGTTCATCGGCAAGCCAATCTCCTTGACGGCCGAGCCTTCGATGAACCCGGAGCAGTACGACATCGTGCTGGTCTAGCGCGAACCACCCGGATGGCTCAGCCTTTGCTGCGCGGCACCCGACCCATGAGGTAGAACTCGTCGTTGGGCCTCATGGCGGTCAAGTTGGCCATGCGGTTGGACAGGCCAAAGAAGGCGGTGATCGCGCCGATGTCCCAGATGTCCTCGTCGCTAAAGCCGTGCGCCCGAAGGGCTGCATAGTCGGCTTCGTCGACCGCGGCAGAGTCCAGGCAGACCTTCATGGCGAAATCCAGCATGGCTCGCTGGCGCGGTGTGATGTCCGCCTTGCGGTGGTTCACCGCCAACTGGTCGGCCAGCAGGGGCTTTTTCTCGTAGATGCGCAAGATGGCCCCGTGCGCCACCACGCAGTACAGGCAGTGGTTGGCCCCGGATGTGGCCACGATGATCATCTCCCGCTCCCCTTTGGACAAGCCGCGCGGCGTGCCGTCAGGCGCGGGTGGCTCTTCGGGTTTGAGGAGCAGGGCGTCGTGATAGGCCAGGAAGGCCCGCAATTCCGCTGGGCGGTGGGCCAGGGCCAGAAACACATTCGGCACGAAGCCCGCCTTTTCTTGCACCTCCAGGATGCGCGCCCTCAGGTCTTCGGGCAGATCGGCCACCGCAGGCACCGGCCAGCGGCTGATGGGCCGCACATCGGCGCCCGGGCTGTGGTTGGCGGTGGGCAGCGGCTGGCTCATGGTGGGTGTCGCTTGGTTTTAGGAATGGGAAGCGTCGCTTCGGAACTGCAGCGCGTGCAAACGCGCGTAGAGTCCTTGTGCGGTGAGCAGTTCTGAGGGCGTGCCTTGCTCGACCACACGGCCTTCGGCCAAGACGGCCACGCGGTCGGCATGCTCGATGGTCGACAGACGATGGGCGATCACGATGGTGGTGCGTCCCCGCATCAGCCGCTCCAGGGCCGCCTGAACGGCGCGCTCGCTTTCGCTGTCCAGCGCCGATGTGGCTTCGTCCAGAATCAGGACCGGGGCGTCCTTGTACAGGGCGCGCGCGATGGCCAGTCGTTGCCGCTGGCCGCCGGACAGCCGGGCACCGTTGTGGCCCACTGGGGTGTCCATGCCCTGCGGCAGGGCCTGCACGAACTCCAGCAGGTTGGCATCCCGCAAGGCCCTCTCAATCCCTTGTCGTACCTGTGGATCACCCCGGTGTGCCGAGGTGCCTGCGCTGCCCAAGGCGACGTTTTCGGCCACGCTGCCGTTGAACAGCACCACGTCTTGGCTGACCAGCGCGAACTGTTCCCGAAGGGTTTGCAAGTCCCATTCGGGCAGCGGTATGCCGTCTAGCCGGATCTCGCCTTGGCTGACCTCCAGGAATCGGGGCAGCAGCTGCACCAGGGTGGTTTTGCCCGAGCCAGACGGACCCACCAAGGCCACGGTGTGGCCGGGGGGCACCCGCAGGCTGATGTCGCTGAGCGCGGCGGGCCCCGATGCGCGGTACCGCAGCCCCACGCCCGCAAAGTCAATCTCACCTCGCAGGCGCTCTCCTGCGGCCAGTCGGTGCTTGCCGCCTTGTTCGGGGGGGCTGCTGTCCAACAGGTCCAGGCCCCGCTCCAGCGCGGCCATGCCGCGGGCCAGGGGGGCTGTGGCGTCGCTCAGGTGCTTCAGGGGCGCCACCAGCAGCAGCATGGCGGTGACAAAGGCCACAAATCCGCCCACGGTGCCCTGGCCTTGCTGCCACAGCGCGGCGGTGATCACGCCGGAGAGGGCCACGGCCGCCAGCATTTGAGTCAAGGGTGAGCTGATGGCGCTGGCAGCCACCGACTTGAGCATCAGGCTGCGCAGCGAACGGCTCTGGTGTTCAAAGCGTTGGCGTTGCTCGGCCTGCGCGGCATGCAGGCGCACGATGCGCCAGGCCAAGACGTTTTCCTCCACCACATAGGCCAGGCGGTCGGTGGCCTGCTGCCCTGCCACGGCCAGCTTGCGCAGCCGGCGGGACACCGTGCGCATCACGGCCGCCACGGCGGGCGCCAAGAGCAGCACCATCAGGGTGAGGGTCCAGTTCAGCCACAAGAGATAGGCCAGCAGGGCCACGATGGTCAGGCCGTCGCGCACGATACCCAGGACCGCGCCGCCCAGTTGGTTGGCCCCTTGTTGAACCTCGTACACCACCGTGTTGGTCAGGGCGCTGGCGCTGCTGTGGGCATACAGGTTCGGTGTGGCGTCGAGCAGGCGGTCAAAGAGAGCGGCACGCAGCTGCAGCACGGCCCGGTTGGTGGACCACGCCAGCGCATAGTTGGCCACGAAGCTGGACAAGCCCCGCACAAAGAACAGGCCCAGCAGCGCCACCGGCACCGCCCAAAGGGGAAAGTCCCCCTGGCCGCTGAAGCCGTTGTCCAGCAGGGGCTTCAGCAGGGCCGGGATGAGGGGTTCGGTGGCCGCCCCCACGGCTGCAGCGGCCAAAGCGGCCCAGATGCCGGGCAGGGACCCGCGCGCGTAGGGCTTGAGCCGTGCAATCCGCTGAGCCCAGGGCCGCGCAGTGGCCTGCGCGGCGGGTGCTTGTGGTTCCTCAAAAGTGGTTTGGGTCATGGGGCATCAGACATCAGTGGCGATTATCGCGACACCCCTTCACTAAAATCGGAGTCATGAGTACTTTCAGCAACAGCGCCTCCCGCCGTCGATTCCTGGCCTCATGCGGCGCGGCAGCCGGGTCTGTGGGCCTCGTGGGGCTGGGCACCCACCCGTTGCAGGCTGGGGCCCAGTTTCGTGTGGAGATCGGTGGCGTTGGTGCCACGCAGCTGCCGATTGCCGTGGCACGCTTCAAGGGTGAGGACAGTGCGCCGCAACCGGTGGGTGCCATCGTGATGGCCGATCTGGAGCGCAGCGGGTTCTTCCGCCGCATCGAGGCGGTGCAAGTGGTGGAAGAGACCGGGCTGCCGCCCATGTCCGAGTGGCGGGGCCGTGGTGCCGATGCCCTGGTGGGTGGCTCCATCACGCGCTTGGCCGACGGGCGCTTTGATGTGCGCTACCGCTTATGGGATGTGGTCAAAGCGACCGACTTGGGCGGTGGCAGCGAAGCCGTCGTGGCCGCCGACCTGCGCCTGGTGGCCCACCGCATCGCCGACAACATCTACGAGCGCCTGACCGGCGAGAAGGGCGTGTTTTCCACCCGGATCTGCTACGTCACGCGGCAGGGCCGCAACTTCCAGCTGCGCATCGCCGATGCCGATGGCGAGGGCGCGCAGGTGGCGCTCAACAGCAACGAGCCCATCATCTCACCGGCTTGGGCACCAGGGGGCAAAGAGATCGCCTACGTCTCCTTCGAGTCGCAAAAGGCCGTGGTGTGGATCCAGCAGGTGGCCACCGGCGCGCGCCGCATGGTGGCGAACTTCAGGGGCAGCAACAGCGCGCCCGCCTGGTCGCCCGACGGCACGCGGTTGGCGATGACGCTGTCGCAGGAAGGGGGCTCGCAGCTGTTCAGCCTGAACCGCGACGGCAGCGGCCTCAAGCGCTTGACCCAAAGTTCGGCCATTGACACCGAGCCGGTGTACTCGCCCGATGGGCGGCTGCTGTACTTCGTCAGCGACCGTGGGGGCAGCCCCCAGGTGTACCGCATGAATGCCGAGGGCGGGCCTGCGGAGCGGGTCACCTTCAACAGCGCTCAAAGCCTCAGTCCGGCCATCAGCCCCGATGGGCGCATGCTGGCCTACATCAGTCGCCAGGGTGGCGCTTACCGGCTGGTGGTGCAGCCCCTGGACGGCAGCGGGCCCGCCACCGCCATCACCGATTCGACGGACGACCAGAGCCCCAGCTTTGCGCCCAACGGCAAGCTCATCGTCTACAACACCCGTGCGGCCGGACGCGAGCTTTTGATGACCACCACGCTGGACGGTAAAATCAAAGCGCGTTTGGCATCCTCTGGTGCCGACATCCGTGAACCGGCTTGGGGGCCCTTCGGACGCTGACCCGTCTGCGTTCAGGTGTTCGGCCTTCCGCCCATGCCCCGCATCCATCAAGGTGCCGCCTTCGAGCACCATTCACTTAGAACCCACGAGAACCTCATCATGCGTGCACATTCTGTTTTCACTCTCCGTAGCGGCCTGCTGCTGGCTGCAACGGCCTTGGTCTTGGGCGGCTGCGCCTCCAGCGTCAACCTCGAAGACGGCAACAAGGTCCCCGTAGAAGACCGCAATGCCCGCGCAGGGGCGCCGGGTGCGGCTGCCGGCGGTGCGCAGTCGGGTGTGTCCACGGTGAACCTCAACAGCCGTGCCGCTGCGGGCGACAACTTGGTCCGTGTGGTTTACTTTGATTTCGACAGTTTCGTGGTGCGCGACGACGCGCGCCCCGTGATTGACACGCACGCCAAGCGCTTGGCGGCCAACGCGGGTCTGAAGATGACCGTCGAAGGCCACACCGATGAACGGGGCAGCCGCGAGTACAACCTGGCGCTGGGCCAAAAGCGTGCCGAGGCGGTGGTGAAGTCCTTGACGCTCCTGGGCGCGCGCAGCGCCCAGATCGAGCCGGTGAGCTTCGGCATGGAGCGCCCCGCCGTTCAGGGCTCTGATGAGGCGGCCTATGCCAAGAACCGCCGCGCCGAACTCAAGGACCGCTGACGTGCTGCGCGCGCTTGGTCGTGGGGCACGGCACTCGGCTGTGCTGCTGTTGGCCCTGGCCGCTGTGCCCAGCCAGGCCTCTCTGTTTGCGGATGACGAGGCCCGCAAGGCCATTTTGGAACTGCGGCAGCGCCTGGCACAAACCGACCAACGCGCGCAAGCCCAAACCGAGGAACTCCAGGGCCTGCGCAAGGCCCTCTTGGACCTCAACAGCCAGCTCGACCAGCTGCGCGCCGAGCTGGCCGCCAGCCGGGGAGGGCAAGAGAACCTCACACGCGAGCTCTCGGAACTGCAGCGCAAGCAGCGCGACCTGCTCAACGTGACCGAAGAGCGCGTGCGGCGTTTGGAGCCGGTCAAGGTCACCGTGGACGGCCGTGAGATCACGGTCGAGCCCCAGGAGCGACGCGCTTACGAAGAGGCCGTGGCCCAGTTGCGCTCGGGCGACTTCAACGCCGCGTCTCAAGCCTTGGCGGCCTTTGTCCGCCGCTGGCCCGTCTCCGGCTATGCCGAATCGGCTCAGTTTTGGCTGGGCAATGCCCTGTATGGCAAGCGCGACTACCGAGAGGCCATCGCGGCCTTTCGCGTCACGGCGGCTGCGGCCGACCACCCGCGCGCGCCTGAGGCGCTGCTGGCCATTGCCAATTGTCAGATTGAGATGAAGGACGGCAGGGCCGCGCGCGCCACCCTGGGTGAACTGATGAAGGCGCACCCCAACAGCGAAGCCGCCAAGGCCGGCAAAGAACGCCTGGCCAGCCTGCCCCTGAAGTAGCCGGGCGCCCAGGACGGGCTGCCGGGGCCCAACAACCGTCGAGCGGAGTCCCTTGATGCAGGAAGTTGATGTGGTGGCCTTGGGCCATCAGGTGCTGTGGGCCACGTTCGCCCTGTCGTTGGTGTTCGGGCTGATTGCGCAGAAGACCCACTTCTGCACCATGGGTGCGGTGGGCGACATCCTCAACATCGGGGATTGGAGCCGCATGCGCATGTGGGCGCTGGCCATCGGCGTGGCCATGTTGGGTTTCAACGGCATGGTAGCGGCGGCCTGGATCGATCCTCTGCGCACCTTCTACACCCAACCACGCGTGCCGGTCCTGTCCCTGGCCTTGGGCGGCTTGATGTTCGGCGTGGGCATGGTCTTGGCCTCCGGTTGTGGCAGCAAAACCCTGGTGCGCATCGGGGGCGGCAACCTCAAGTCTCTGGTGGTGTTTGCGGTGATGGCCATTGCGGCATTGACCGCCATGCGGGGCGCCTTTGGCGTGGCCCGCGTTCAATGGCTGGACCCCGTGGCCTTCACCCTGCCCGGCGGCCAGCATTTGAGTGCCGTGTTGGCGTCGGCGGTCGGCATCAGCACGGCACAGGGCGCCTTGTGGGCCGGCCTCGTGTTGGGCGGTGGTCTGGTGTTGTGGAGCCTGCTGAAGCCCGAGGGCCGCAGCGCGGACGTGCTGCTGGGCGGCATTGGGATTGGCGCACTGACGGCAGCCCTGTGGTGGGTGTCGGGTGTGTTGGGCTTTGTGGCCGAGCATCCGGAAACCCTCGAGTCGGTGGTCCTGGCCACCAACTCCAAGGCCATGGAGAGCTTCACCTTCGTCGGGCCCGTGGGCTACGCCGTGGATTGGCTGACCTACTTCAGTGACAAGAGCAAGGTGCTCACCTTGGGCGTGGTCACGGTACCCGGCGTGATCCTGGGGGCCTGGTTGGCGGCCTGGCGCAGCGGTACCTTTCGCTGGGAATCTTTTCGGGGCACCGAAGATCTGGTCAACCACTTGGTCGGCGCGGTGCTGATGGGCCTGGGCGGCGTGACCGCCATGGGCTGCACCATTGGACAAGGCTTGTCAGGGGTGTCCACCCTGGCCTTGGGCAGTTTCATCGCCTTGGCCTTCATCATGGTGGGTGCGGTGATCGGACTGAAGTGGCAGATGTGGCGAATTGAGCGTTCGCTCTGATGCCACGCCAGGTGATGGCTGGGATGGTCAACCGTGCACACCGATCCAATTGACCAGGACCGTGCCTTCGGCGGTTTGAGGCGCCTGTATGGCGAGCGGGGCTACCGGGTTATCCGTGCGGCCCGTGTGGCGGTGGTGGGCGTTGGCGGCGTGGGCTCATGGGCCGTGGAAGCCCTGGCCCGCAGCGGTGTGGCGCAGCTGGTGCTGATCGACCTGGACCAGGTTTCCGAGTCAAACCTCAACCGACAGCTGCAGGCCACCATGCCCACCTTGGGGATGGCCAAGGTACAAGCCTTGCAGGAGCGCGTGGCCTCAATCCACCCCGGCTGCACGGTCACCACCGTTGAAGACTTTGTGACCCCGGACAATTGGCCAGGCATCTTGCCCACCGAAGTGGACGCCGTGATTGACGCCTGCGACCAGGCCGCTGCCAAGCGGGCCATGGCCATTTGGGCGCTGCGCAGCCGCGCTTTGCACGTTTGCGTGGGTGCCGCCGGCGGCAAGCAGATGCCGCAGGCCGTGGCGGTGGACGACCTCTCGGCCACCACGCACGACCCCCTGCTGGCGGGGCTGCGGCAACGGCTCCGGCGCGAGGGCGCCGCCCCCCGCCAAGGGCGTATCGGGGTGCGGTGCGTGTACTCCGCCGAAGCGGTGAAGGGGCCGATAGGGGCCGATGCTGAGGGCCCGGTAGGGAGCGCCGCTGACGCGTGTGAGCCCGTCGCCGATCGTTCGGCGCGCGATCTCAGTTGCCACGGTTACGGCTCATCGGTGGTGGTCACCGCCACCTTCGGCATGACAGCGGCCGGTGAGTGTTTGCGCCAACTGTTGGAGGCCCCGCGCCCTTAATGTGGCCTTGATGGGCCATGATGGCCACGCACATGCACCGCCCTGCGGTTTACAGCGGCAACACCGCGCTGTGCTTGACTTCTTCCATCACAGCATAGGTTCGCGTTTCGCGTACGCCCGGTAACTGCCACAGCACCTCACCTGAGAACGCACGGTAGCTGTTCATGTCGGCGGTGCGAACCTTGAGCAGGTAGTCGAATCCGCCGGCCACCAGGTGGCACTCCAAGATCTCGGGCCGCACCTGCACGGCGGCCCTGAACTGCTCGAACACATTGGCGTTTGTGCGGTCCAGCAAGATCTCCACGAACACCAACATGCCCGCGCCCAACTTCAGTGGGTTTAGGCGCGCTTCATACCCCAGGATGTAGCCTTCTCGCGTCAGGCGCTGCACCCTGGCCAGAACGGCGGTGGGTGACAACGCCACAGCCTCGGACAACTTGAGGTTGCTGATGCGCCCATCGCGCTGCAGCACCTCCAGAATGCGGCGGTCGATTCGATCCAACTCGACAAGATCGGGCATAGGCTGTCAATAGTTCAGTGGATGCGTGCAAATTTAGCAAAAAATTCTGTTCATTTTGCGGATCATGGTGATGGTCTGAACTCATCGACATGGCCATGAACGCCCGTATCGACGTGCCGCCAGCTGCTGAATACCCCTCGACCTCGGCCCCGGGTGTCCGCTTTTGCCACGGGGGGCGGCTGGATCCCCGGGCCGCCCTGCGCGAAGCCGTGGCCCAGGCTGCGCGCTTGCCGGAGGCTCAGGCCATGGCGCCGCTGCTGCAATTGGCCCAGGCCAGCCCGGACCTTGCCAAGCGCACCGACGCGCTTGCCCGAGAACTGGTGCGAGGCCTGCGGGATGGCCCCTCGCCAGTCGGTCGTGCCGGCCGTGTGCAGGGCCTGATGCAGGCCTTTTCACTTTCAAGCGAGGAAGGTGTCGCGTTGATGTGCCTGGCCGAGGCGCTGCTGCGCATCCCGGATGACGCGACACGCGAGGCCTTGATCCGCGACAAGATTGGCCGCGGCGACTGGCAGCGCCATGTGGAGCAGGGTGATTCGCTCTTTGTGAACGCCGCAACTTGGGGCCTGATGCTCACGGGCAAGCTGTTGGCCCCACCAAAAGATGGCCATCTGCGCGGTGCGCTGGCACGCCTGCTCATCAAAGGCAGTGAGCCCCTGATCCGACAGGCTGTGCAGCTGGCCATGCAGATGCTGGGAGAGCAGTTCGTTGCGGGGGAAACGATCGAAGAGGCCCTGTCCAGCGCGCGCCAGAGGCAAGCGCAGGGCTTTTCCTACTCCTACGACATGTTGGGCGAAGCCGCCCTGACGCACGACGACGCGCAACGCTATGGGGCCGCCTACGAACAGGCCATTCATGCCATCGGCCGCGCTTCGGCGGGCCAAGGCGTCAAAGACGGACCGGGGATTTCCATCAAGCTGTCGGCCCTGCACCCACGCTACACCCGAACACAGCACGCCCGTGTCATGAACGAGCTGTTACCGCGGGTGTTGAGCTTGGTTCAGCTGGCGCGCCACTACGACATCGGACTGAACATCGATGCCGAGGAGTCGGACCGCTTGGAGCTGTCGCTTGACCTGCTGGAAGCGCTTTGCACAGCGCCGAGCCTGGCCGGTTGGCACGGGATTGGCTTTGTGGTGCAAGCGTACGGAAAGCGTTGCCCGGCGGTGATTGACTTTCTCGTGGACCTGGCGCGTCGAACGGAGCATCGGCTCATGGTGCGCTTGGTCAAAGGTGCGTACTGGGACAGTGAAATCAAACGCGCACAGGTCGAAGGTCAGGTCGACTACCCGGTCTACACCCGCAAGCATCACACTGATGTGGCCTATCTGGCCTGTGCCCGCAAACTGCTGGCTGCACCCGATGCGGTCTATCCACAATTTGCCACGCACAACGCCCACACGGTTGCGGCCATCGTGCACATGGCCGAAGAGGCCGTTGGCCCGTTCCACGGCGGACAGTACGAGTTCCAGTGCCTGTACGGTATGGGCGAGACCTTGTACCAACAGTTGGTGGGTGCATCCGGCCTGGGCCGCCCATGCCGCATCTATGCACCGGTGGGCACGCACGAAACGCTGCTGGCCTACTTGGTGCGCCGTCTCCTGGAAAACGGTGCCAACAGCTCTTTTGTCAACCAGCTGGCCGACCCCACGGTGGCCCTGGGTGATCTGGTGTGTGACCCTGTGCAACGCACTTGGGCTGAAGCGGCCGTGGATGGCAGCCCGCCGGGGCTGCCCCACCCTCAAATTCCACTGCCTGGCGCCTTGTACGGCACGGCCCGTCGCAACGCTTGCGGGATGGACCTGGCCGATGAGTCCACGCTTGGCGCCCTGGTGCGGGAGATGGCTGCCCATGCGCAAACCCCTTGGTCAGTGAAGCCCATGCTGGCCGTGGCGTGCTCCATCCCCCCTGGGGAACCGGAGCATCCGCTGCGCAACCCCGCGGATGCCCGTGATGTCTTGGGTTCAGTTCGGTATGCCATGCCGCATGAGGTGGAGTCGGCGCTACAAGCCGCTCAGGCGATTGCTGTGGACTGGGCGGCTACGCCTGCAGCACAGCGGGCGGCACTGTTGGAGCAGGCGGCAGATCTGATGCAGGCGCAGGCCGCAGCCGGCATGAGCTTGCTGGTGCGCGAGGCCGGGAAGACCTGGGCCCATGCAGTGGCCGAGTGGCGAGAGGCCGTGGACTTCCTGCGCTACTACGCGGCGCAGATTCGGCGAGATCCAGCACAGGCCATTCACCTGCCGCTGGGGCCTGTGGTGTGCATCAGCCCCTGGAACTTTCCCTTGGCGATCTTCATCGGCCAGGCAGCCGCGGCTTTGGCAGCGGGTAACCCGGTGCTGGCCAAACCGGCTGAGCAGACGCCTGCCGTTGCCGCCTGGGCCGTCGGCCTGCTGTGGCACGCAGGTGTGCCACGCGGTGCTTTGCAGTTGCTGCCCGGCGGTGGTCGTGAAGTGGGG
>JACCDH010098447.1_pt1 | contig 40377 bp, 36 predicted proteins | sample 7442481 | NCBI WGS metagenome assembly JACCDH01 (sample SAMN15323433, study PRJNA562643) | freshwater metagenome | isolation source: river surface water | place: USA:Blue River Watershed | collected 2017-08-15 | reverse complement strand
GTTTCGAAGCCTCTGTGGGGATGCACGCCAACACCTCTTGGGGTTTCCTTTGGCGGAAAGCTGATGCGTGAATTATAATCCATCATGATAAACGGACTCATACGCTCCATGCTCATTCTGTGATGTCCAGGAATGAAGTTGTGGACTCTGAAACCGTCGCCGACCATATGAGGTGCTGGTGGCGAAATAATCGATTCAATGGCTTTTGTTGTCATATCTTTGAAATTGTACTACAAAGATACTTTCGTGCCTTAGGCCATGTCCTTAATCTATATTAAGAAATGTGCTTGTTGCAGTTTAAGACTGCAGGTCTTTTAATTCTGGAAAATGCTGCTTTAATTGCTCATGAACGTATGCACTTTGGTTACCTAGCTGCAGTTTTGGAATGACAATGGCTGAAATAGCCGAGTTGTAAAGGAAATAATGGTCGATCGTCTGATCGATCTTCACAAACGATTCCCACTTCATCATGGTCTCCGAACTTGGCTTAACAATGCGCAAACCTTCATCGCTGAAACTAATGGTGTGCTTGCCCAATATGCTGCTGTTGTCGCCAGAGTTTAAAACTTTCAAAAAACGGTCCTCTGCATTTTTCTTCAAACGTTTTGGGACAAAGATAATCCATAAGATAGAAGCCATTACAGCCATAGTAACCATGGCCACACTCAATTGCTTGGAGAGCAAGTCTTTCACAATATAAACCAAAAACATGGCAGGCAATAGCCATTTCATGACCATGAAATAGCGTTGGTATTGTTTCGACTGACTGATGAAATGCTTGTTAAGCGCCATCCAGTCGTCTAACTCAAAATTGTACTCTATAGATTCGTTTACCAAAATTTCCAGAAGGGTTTTTTATTAATAATAATGTTGGGAATGCTCTGTTCTTTTCTTCGTTCTTTTAATCGCTCTAATTCGGCTTCGTCGTATTGCTCGCCATCATCGCCTCTGAGTTGACCGCCCATTTCGTTAGCTAGTTCTAACCACAGTTTTAAACAATCATCTTCGGTACACTTGGTGCTGATTTCTCCATGAAAATAATGCAGCCATGGTGGATTGTTGTTTTCTAAAGCAGGGTAGCTGTTCCAATAACAATATTCTCGCTTGCTATTGTCTTCATCGTTACCCACTGCCTCCCAGGATAATTCAGGTCGACGTTCTACCAAGGCTATAAATTCTTCGTGCGTGATATTGCTTTCTTCATCGTAGTCTTCGTAGTCCTTTTTTCTAATAATATGTACTTCGTATCCCATAAATAGAATTGCGAATGTAAGATTAATTTCTAATTTCTTCATATTCTATACTTAAACTCAAGACCCCATTTCACTATCTTTGCAATCTTGCTAAAAATCTATCATTCCTATAAAGATCTTGTCTGGAGTATTTCTAAACTCGCATTCCCAATTACTATCGGTCAGCTTGGTCTAGTGCTCATGGGCTTTGCCGATGTAGTGATGCTGGGTAATTATAAAACTATAGATATGAGTGCGGCTGGATTTGGTAATGCCATCTTTTTCCTCTTCATGCTATTGGGTGTAGGTACCATGTATGCTGTCAGTACAATCACTTCTATCGCAGATGGCGAAGACAGACCACAACAAGCTATTCCGATTTTTTTCTCTTCAATAAAAGTTGCATTTGTTCTAAGCATCATCCTAATGGCGGTCAATTTTGCACTTTATAACAATCTGTCTATTTTTAAACAATCTCCTGAATTAACAAAACTTGGAGCAGAATATATCTGGATCGTCAATTTTTCGGTCCCAGCCCTAATGTTTTTCAATGTAGGAAAGCAGTTGCTTGACGGACTGGGAAAAACGCAGATATCAATGTATGTTACTTTCTTTGGATTGGTATTAAATGTTGTATTAAATTATGTCCTTATTTTCGGTAAAATAGGTTTCGAAGAAATGGGTTTGGCAGGCGCTGCATGGGCAACGGTCATCTCTCGTATAGCTATGGCTATTATAATGATGGCCTGGGCCTGGTGGCACCCACTGATGAACGATCTCAAAAAAAGAAGTATAGAACAGATGTCGTACTTCAAAGAAATTCTTAAAATTGGTATACCTGTTGGTTTTACATTCTTCTTTGAGATTGCTGCTTTTTCTATAGCCCTGGTCTTTGCCGGTATGCTCTCAGATTTGCATTCAGCAGCGCATCAGATTGCCATTAACCTGGCTTCTGTTACCTATATGTTTGTAACGGGGGTAGCTGCGGCAGGGAATATCATCGTTGGCAACCATTACGGAGCAAATGATGCCTCTGGAATAAGACGCTCTGGTTTTGCCGCACTTATTATCACAGTGGTCATAGAAATTGTTTTTGCCTTGGTTTTTTTAATTTTCTATAAAGAGCTTCCAAGCATCTATACCAATGATCCGGAATTGCTCATCATAACGCCTCCTTTAATACTTTTGGCTGCTATCTTTCAGATGAGCGATGGTCTGCAAGCAGTTGGGGCAGGAGTGTTAAGAGGCATAAAAGATACCCGAATTACTGGTATTATTGCTTTTGTCTGCTACTGGCTTATCATGATTCCAGGGGCTTATTACCTTTGCTTTTTTACAGATATGGGCATTAATGGTATATGGCTGGCATTTGTTATCGGACTAACTCTCGCAGCAATTCTGTTACTTTACCGTTTTAATAAAATGAGCAAACCTGAGAACCTTCATTTCGAACACCTCGGTCATTTAAATGATTCTACTAAGGTTGAGTCTTAAATATCAGTATTTTTTATTTTCAATTCATGCTTCGTATCTTTGACACTTACATGAAAAATTCATTTTTCTTATTGTTTTTACTGTTCATCTCTACATCCGCGTACGCTCAGCTCAGTAATCCCACTATCTCATTTTCAGTTGAACCAGGTTATGGCAACAGGGGGATGAATTTTAAAAGCAAAGTACCGAGCAGTTATAAAGACTCTATTAATAAAGCTGATATCTGGCGCCAGTCTCTTAGCGCCTCTGCTATGTTATCATACAATACCTCCAGATACAGCCGTATTTTTACTGGTATACAATTCCTCAATTTTGGGTTTACCCGTATGCGTTACAATCTAAAATTTATGGATACTATCCATCCAGACATCGGTATTGTTAACGACTTGTCTCAAACTGGCAGCAACGATGTGGCTTATGTCTACCGCTATCAGTATCTGGCTTTCCCTTTTCTCTTTTCCTCTAAACTAAGAATCAAGAAACTTAAATCGAGTACCCTCCATTTTATGATGGGTGGTTCACTTGCAGTTCTTCTTAATCATGATATTAAAACCAAACTCATAGGCTTCTCTGCAAAAGGTCAGAAACAATTCAGATTGAAAGATAAAGAAAATGAAGCAGGTTTGTTTAATGCCAATATTCAATTTGGATTAAGGTTGGAGAATCCTATCATTGATAAGAATACCTTTATTTTTGTTCAGCCAGATATTTATTTGCCAATCCTTAAAGCAAACTATAGCGACGAGAAAGCACAGTTATATCATTTCGGCCTGCAAATTGGTATTATGTATAATCTGGAAAAAGATAAAGCCTGATGAGAGTTGTACTTCAAAGAGTTAGTTCTGCTTCTGTTACTATAGACGGTATCTGTGTTTCTGAAATAGGGCAGGGCTTCATGATTTTACTTGGCATAGAAACTTTAGACGATCAAACAGATGCCGACTGGTTGATAGGAAAAGTGTTGCAAATGCGGGTATTCAGTGATGCAGATGGTAAAATGAATCTCAGTATTCAGGATGTTAAAGGAAGTTTTTTGGTGGTGTCACAGTTTACACTTCATGCTATGACAGCAAAAGGCAACCGACCTTCGTTTATAAGAGCAGCCCGACCAGAACAAGCCATTCCATTATACGAATACTTTGTTAAGCAGTTGCAACTAAATAGTGGATTGACGGTAAAAACAGGGGAATTTGGAGCCGATATGCAAGTAGCACTGGTTAATGATGGTCCCGTTACTATTATCATCGATTCTAAACAACGTGAATAAGTGAGTCTGTCGATTACTTGTCCTTTTTACCCTACAAGTTGATCTATTACTGATTTCTATTTATTATCTTCGCGCCCGAATTTATGATGATTCAAGTATTAAAATCGAAAATCCACAATGTCAGAATCTCTTTCACTGAGCTGAACTATATCGGTAGTATCACTATCGATGAAGACTTGTTGGATGCTGCCAATATGATTGAAAATGAAAAGGTGCTGATTGTGAACAACAATAATGGCGAGCGTTTTGAAACCTATATTATAAAGGGAGAGAGAGGCAGTGGGATGGTAGGACTAAATGGAGCGGCTGCCCGAAGAGGAATGATTGGCGATGAGTTAATCATTATTAGCTTTGCCAGTATGGATTTCGAAGAAGCTAAGTCGCACAAGCCTTGGCTGGTCTTCCCTAACAAATTTAATAAACTCTGATTTTGAATAAAAAGGAAATCATCAAATACCTCATCTTCGCCGCCATTGGTGTCTTGGTTGTGTATTCAATTCAAAAGGGCCTGACCTTTGATGATTTACTTAAAAATTTAAAAGAAGCTAAAATACATTACGTTTTACTTTCCACTTTAGTGGGTGTTTTGGCAGTGCTTTTCAGAGCTCTGCGTTGGCAATTATTACTTAAACCAATGGGTTATGAAACTCGTTTAGATAATGCCTATCACGCTACTATGAGTGGCTATCTAATTAATTTGGGGATTCCCAGATCTGGTGAAGTGGCCCGTTGTGCTTTGTTCTCTAAAACAGATAAAGTTCCGGTTAATGTCCTGGTAGGAACTGTGCTGAGTGAGAGAGTGCTTGATTTAGTTATGCTAATGATTGTTGTTTTCTCTGCTGTTTTTATGCAGTTTGATTTGCTATATGGCTATGTGTATGATAATGTGCTGGTGAAACTTCAAAGTAATTCGCTGGTTTTAATCATTGTCGTATTAGTGTTGTTAGCTGGATTAATCGTGGCATTCAAAGCAAAGTCATTGTTCAGCGCAGAAACCAAAATTGGTAAAATTTTTCTCGGGTTTTTCGAAGGTATTAAAAGCATCTTCTCTTTAAAACAACCTGTTCTGTTTATCCTTTATACGATTGGGATTTGGCTTTGTTACTGGATGATGACTTATTTTATCCTTCAGGCATTTGATTATACAGAGGCACTGGGACTATCAGGAGGATTGTCTGCACTGGTTTTCAGTAGTATTGGGGTAATCATTCCTGCTCCCGCTGGGTCGGCAACTATTTACAGTATCTATATCGGACTCAATCAAATCTATCATCTAAGTATTGATCAGGCTAAAGCTATCGGTATTGTGATGTTCTCCAGTAATATCTTAATGATTATCCTTGCTGGAACAATTTCCTACATAATTCTTGCTAAACGAACCAAAGCATAAATGGGTAAACATAGCTCTATCAACGCAAAAATTCTTACGCTTAGCCAATTACAGGAAAAGATTACTACAGATAAGAACGCTGGTAAAAAAGTGGTCTTTACCAATGGTTGCTTCGATATCCTCCACAAAGGGCATGTCGACTATCTGGCTAAAGCCGCAGATAAAGGCGATGTGCTAATTGTTGGTGTCAATACAGACGACTCTGTAAAGCGCTTAGGTAAATCTCCTTCACGACCAATACAAGATCAGGAAGCCAGAGCCTATCTGATTGCCGCATTGGAAAGTGTTAGTTACGTGATTTTATTCAATGAAGATACACCTAAGGAACTAATAGATGCTGTTATTCCAGATGTGCTCGTTAAAGGTTCCGATTATCAGCCTGAAGCAATTGTAGGCTATGATACGGTAACTAAAAATGGTGGTAAGGTGGAAACCATCGATTTTATTGAAGGCTATTCCACAACTGCTATAGAGAAAAAAATAAAAGCTTCCTAAAACCGTACACTCAGTCCGCCTTGTACCAGCGATTTCGCAGCACCAAACTCGGTATATAATCCAATATTATCCGTTAGAAAGTACCTCACACCAAGGGTGGTTTCAAATCCAATTTTACTAATATTCGGTAACTTTATACTTGGGGTAAATTCTGAGTACTGAGATGAAACATTCAGTTTACCAAATCTCAATCCTAAACCCATTCCAAGATAAATGTCTAAGTCTTTGTTCTTTTCTGGATTGATAAAATGCAGGTTGGCGCGAACGTTGAAGGCGGTATTGTTACTTTTAATATCAATATTGTTAGGTAATATAATGCCATTAACTGTATCTAAAACATCATCAACGTAGGAGACATGGTAACTCATGTTGTTGACATTTAAGCCCACACTTAGAAATGTGTTTACACGGTTCTCGTATTTAAAGTGGTACGGACCCTTGCCATCGACATTGAAGTTCTTTTTAGATTCGTAAATATTAAAGAATGCCACTGGTAAATTGGGGAAACCGGCACCGATACTCAAAGTGTTTTTAAAGGTGATATCTGATTGGGCATTTAAAGATACTGCCGCAAAAAGAAACACGAGATGGATGGATTTGATTGACATAATTAAAATTCTGTATTAAATTCTAAACGCTTACCATTACCAAAGTCAATTATCTTGCCATTATCATATGCCAGATGTCCATTGATGAAAGTTTTGTCAATACTATATTTAAAAGTGTGGTTTTCAAATGGACTCCAGCCGCATTTATACAACAAATTGTCTCTCGTTACAGTGTGGTCTTGTTTCTTTACCAGAACTAAGTCGGCGAAATAACCTTCGCGGATAAAACCACGGTCCTTAACTCTGAAGAGTATTGCAGGATTATGTGACATCTTCTGAACCAGCATTTCAAGGCTAATCTTTCCCTGAGCATAAAAGTCGAACATCGCCTGAATACTGTGTTGAACAAGCGGGCCACCTGATGGAGCACGTGAATAGGCTTCTTCTTTTTCTTCTATGGTATGTGGCGCATGGTCAGTGGCAATTACATCTATTCGCCCCTCAAGCAGTGCTTTCCAAATGCCTTCTCTATCGCCGACAGATTTAATGGCAGGGTTCCATTTAATCCAGTTGCCTTTTTCAGCGTAATCTTCGTTGCTAAACCACAAGTGGTGGATGCATGCTTCAGCAGTGATTCTTTTTTGCTCAAGAGGCATTATATCAAATAATGCAGTCTCTTTTGCTGTTGAAATATGTAAGACGTGTAAACGCGTATCGTGCTTTTTAGCCAGTTCTACTGCCATGCTACTACTTAAATAACAGGCCTCTTCGCTTCTGATTTTGTCGTGAAAAGTGGCGTTAAGACTGTCTCCGTATTCTGCCAGGTGTTGATTAAAGTTTCTCACTACAGTGTCTTCATCTTCGCAATGTGTGGCAATCAATAAAGGTGAATTAGCGAAGATATGTTCCAATATTTTAGGGTCGTCTACCAGCATGTTGCCAGTGCTACTGCCCATAAAGATTTTGATGCCACAAACATTTCTGCCATTGGTACGCATTACCTCATCGTAGTTGTTGTTGGTAGTGCCCATGAAGAAAGAGTAGTTGGCCAGAGAGCCTTTGGAAGCAATATCGTATTTGTCTTGGAGAAGTTCTTGCGTAGTCGCCTGTGGTTTTGTGTTAGGCATTTCGAAAAAACTGGTAACACCACCAGCAACCGCAGCGCGACTCTCTGTGAAAATATTGCCCTTGTGTGTTAGTCCTGGTTCTCTGAAATGCACCTGGTCGTCTATAGCACCAGGCATCAGATACTTGCCTTCTGCGTCAATTACAGTGGCATTTTTGGTGTTGATAGAGCTATCAATGCGTTCAATACGCTCGTCTTTAACTAATACATCTTTAACTTCTACTTGACCTTCATTGATGATGGAAGCATTTTTAATCAGATACGATTTCATTACTGCAAAGTAAGTAAACTATCGTTAAAAAGTAAAGGAATTTAAGTGATGACTGATGTTTTTATATTTAGCATTCCTCAACTATCTTCGCAGTCTCAAAATGAATCAGGAAGAATTATTTAAAAACATCATTTCCCATAGTAAAGAGTATGGGTTTATATTCCAATCCAGCGAAATTTACGATGGCCTCAGCGCTGTATACGATTATGGCCAGATGGGAGCCGAACTGAAGAAGAATCTTAGAGAATTCTGGTGGAAAAGCATGGTGCAAATGCATCAGAATATAGTGGGTATCGATTCTGCTATTTTCATGCATCCTACTACTTGGAAAGCCAGTGGCCACGTTGATGCTTTTAATGATCCATTAATTGATAATAAAGATAGTAAAAAACGCTACAGAGCGGATGTGTTGATTGAAGACCATATCGCTAAAATTTTAGCAAAAGCTGATAAAGAAGTTGAAAAAGCGGCTAAGAAATTTGGAGAAACATTCGACGAGACTTTATATCGTCAAACGAATGGTAGAGTAGTAGAATACACTTCAAAAGCTGCTGAAATTGAAAATAGATTTAAAACTGCTTTAGAGAATAATCAGTTAGACGAAGTAAGAAATATCATCATCGATTGTGAAATTGTTTGCCCGATTTCTGGCACTAAAAACTGGACAGAGGTCAGACAGTTCAATCTGATGTTCTCTACCCAGATGGGTTCGGTAAGTGAAGATTCAGGTACTATCTATCTTCGTCCGGAAACAGCTCAGGGGATATTCGTTAACTTCCTGAATGTACAGAAGACCGGAAGGATGAAAATTCCATTTGGTATTGCTCAAACAGGTAAAGCTTTCAGAAATGAAATCGTTGCAAGACAATTTATTTTCAGAATGCGCGAATTCGAACAAATGGAAATGCAATTCTTCGTTCGTCCAGGTACCGAATTTCAATGGTACAATTACTGGAAAAATACCAGAATGAAATGGCATCAGGCTTTAGGCTTTGGTGAAAATAAATACAAATTTCACGATCATTTGAAACTGGCTCATTACGCCAAAGCGGCCTGTGATATTGAGTTTGAATTTCCATTTGGTTTTAAAGAACTGGAAGGTATTCATAGTCGCTCAGATTTCGATTTAAAACAACATGAAGTCCATTCTGGTAAGAAACTGCAATACTTTGATCCAGAACTCAACGAAAGTTATGTGCCATATGTGGTAGAAACTTCTATTGGACTCGACCGACTTTTCCTTGCCGTAATGTCGCAAGCTTACCGCGATGAAAAACTGGAAGATGGTAGTTCAAGAGTTGTATTAGGATTGCCTTTTGCGCTTGCTCCAATTAAAGTGGCTATTCTCCCATTGGTCAACAAAGATGGCTTGCCAGAAAAAGCAGAAGAGTTAGTAAACATGCTGAAGTATGATTATAATGTGTCTACAGAAGCCAAAGATGCAATCGGAAAACGATACAGAAGAATGGATGCAATCGGAACGCCGTATTGCGTGACAGTAGATTATGAAACATTAGAAACCAATACGGTTACACTAAGAAACAGAGATACCATGGCTCAGGAAAGGGTAAATATTGAAGATCTAAAATCAATACTTGCAACGGAACTAAGCATTGCTTCTCTTCTCGAAAAATGCTAAACGAATAATCAATGGCTGTACTTCTCGATTTCATGACGCCTGGTGCCATTGAGGCAGGTTGCGATGAAGCGGGGAGGGGTTGTTTGGCGGGACCAGTGTTTGCGGCGGCAGTGATTATTCCGGATGGCGTTATTATTGACGGATTAAATGACTCAAAGCAGCTAACTGAGAAAATGAGGATGCAGCTGCGAGATGAAATCGAAAGCAAATGTCATTGGTGTGTTGCAAGTTTATCGCCAGCAGAAATTGATAAAATCAATATTTTAAATGCGTCTATTCAGTCTATGCACCTGGCATTAGATCAACTGAAAGTACCTTTCAATCATATTTTAGTAGATGGTAACAGGTTTAAACCGTTTAAGGATATTAAACATACCACAGTGATTAAAGGAGATGGCAAGTATAAATCGATCGCCGCAGCCTCTATTTTGGCTAAAACTCACAGAGATGAATATATGGAAAAACTAGCCCTGGAGTTTCCAGAATATCAATGGCAAAGCAATAAAGGATATCCAACATCAGTGCATAGAGATGCCATTCGGAAATATGGAAGTAACGTGCATCATCGCAAGAGTTTTACTCTTTTGCCAGCTCAAATAAGTTTGTTTTAGAAAATCATGGTAACCCCACCCAGGATGTTGAATCCGTATACAGGGTAGTTAAACCATCTTTGGTAGCGAGTGTTCAGGATATTGTTAGCTTGCACAAAAACAGATAACTTTTTCTTGAAGCGGTAATCAATACCAGCTGAAATATCATAAAATGCTTTGATGGTGCTGGTTTGTTTGGTAAGATTATCCAATCCAGAACGTTGCTTTTGAATGCCCATCGCCAGAATATCAAAATGAGGATATACTTTGTTTTTGATGTTAAACTTCATGTTTAGTTTTCCATCAATATTAGGCATTTGCCAGGCTTCTGATTCATTTTTTGAATTGTAGTTGTAGAAATTACCCTGGAAACCCATTCTAACAGCCTCACTAAAGCTGTAGTTGAATGCGGCAGAGAATTTCAATAAATTCATCTGTACATAACGAGTTCCAAAAGAATTAAGAGAATCTTTCTCTTTTGTGATTTGTGGCAATGGCAAAGGATTATTAAGAGTAATGAACAATGGCATTGCAGTAATGTCTGAATAGTTGATTTCAAACAATGCATCTGCAGCGGCACCAAGTTTCGCATTGATACCAATATAGGTGGTGCTGTTAACAAAGGTATTGATCAGCTCGTAATTGGTGGTGTAAGGATTGGTTTGCATAATGTTACGCAAACTTTGCTTGTTGTATCGACCATCAATACCGCCGTATAAATTAGCGACACCTGGTACGATAGGGTAATTAACTTTAACAAAAGGATTAGGATAAACCACTGCAGAATCTCCAACATTCATGAAGATGGTAGTATTAAATCCAGCAGAGATTTGCATGCCATCATATTCGAAGCTCATACGAGGATCAAACTGAATAAATAAACGTTTGATAGGCGATAGAGTATCGTATTTGTAGGTATTGTAATCAACTCCGATATTAGCACTTAACTGAACATTTTTCAAGTCGCCGAAATTTGGAATATTGCCATATAGTTTAGTGCCAAGGGCGTATTGGTTTTCAATAGCCTTTCCAACCTGATAATTATAAAAGTTAAATTGAGTACGATGTTTTAATTTTTTATCGCTAATGGCCGTGCTGTTAAAATAGGCTCTTGCATCAAAACTGTTAATGGTGCGGGCCAGATTCTTTTCAGCAAGTTTGTTGGCGGTATCATAGCCATAAAAATTAAATTGGTTGTTTTTGTAATTGATGTCTAGTCCCAGTTCTCCAATTTCAGTATACGTACTAATATATCCTTTAAAAGCGTGGTTGGTAAAATCTGCAAATGAATTATTTAATTCAGAATTGCTTTCCAGGAAACGGTAGTGCATACCGTAACTGTACTGTTTGTTTTGTTTGTTGTTAAGGTAGATCTCACCCAGCTTTGACTGAATGTTTCCGTAGCCAAGTTTAACAAAACTAGTTGGGTAAAGCGTTTCTTCTTTTGTGTTGAGGTCGGCGACAGGAATTGGATTGACAATTTTTTCGGTACTTACCTGATGCGGTTTAATGCTGTAAGAAAATGTCACTGTTTTAAGTTCTGGTTTGACGATAACCGGTACAGATTCGATTTTCTGAGCTTCCATTAACTTAGGAACGTATTTGTCAACGAATGTTAAATCTCTGTTGGCTGTTGTATCCTTGCTTCTCTGAGCGAAAGCAGAACCCGTGCTTAAAATTACAGATAAAATGAAGAGTTGTCTTAACATATGATTATACAAATAACGCAATGTTTCGGCAGGTATTGTATTCTAATGTATCCACAGTTTGTGTATTTTTGTAAGCATGGGAAATACTGATACAAAGGTGCGCTGTCCCTGGTGTTTGAAGGACAGTTTATATATGGATTATCACGACCATGAGTGGGGAAAGCCTAGTAAAGACGACCATCATCTGTTTGAGATGATGATATTGGAATCTTTTCAGGCCGGACTAAGTTGGTACACTATTTTAAAGAAACGTCAGGCCTTTAGAGAAGCCTTTGCTAACTTTGATGTGAATAAAGTTGCTGAGTTTGATGAGCAAAAAAAGAGTGAATTAATGGGAAATGCTGGTATTATCAGAAACCGTTTAAAGATAGAAGCAGCCGTCAACAATGCGAAATTGTTCATAGACATTCAGAAAACTCACGGCAGCTTCGCGAAATATTTGTGGTCGTTTACGGAAGGTAAAGTATTGGATAATGTACCAGCGACTATGGGACAGGTACCAGCAAGTACAGAAGTAAGTGATAGAATGGCAAAAGATATGAAGAAGCGTGGTTTTAAATTTATGGGGTCGACGGTTTGCTACGCTAAAATGCAAAGTATTGGAATGGTTAACGACCATTTGGCAACTTGTTTTACGAGAAAAGCGACAAAGTGACATGTCTTAATGCGGGTTTCATTCGATTATAAGACAAATTGTCTTATAAATTGAAGTGGAAATTAATTTGCAAATAGGTTTATCATAATAAAATAAAACAATTATGGTACTTATTAAATCAAAACCAAGCGCAATTTTAAACGATAGATTCGTTCCTGAAACTTTTAATCAGATGATGCAGGCCTTTTTTGAGGATACGAAAGCAGAGGCAGGTTCAGGCAGTTTTTTGCCAAAAGCAGATGTTATCGAGAAAGAGAAGCATTATGAGATCCACATGGCTTTACCGGGTTTAAAGAAAGAGGATATTAAAATCTCGGTAGATGGAGATATGCTAAATGTAGAAGGAGAGAGAAGAAAAACCTTGAATGAAGAAACGGAAAAGATGATAAGAAGAGAAACAAGATACGGTAAATTTAGTCGCAGCTTTAATGTTTCAAAGCTGGATACCACCTCGATAGAAGCAGAATTTGAAAATGGTATTTTAGTAGTGTCTGTTCCAAAGCAGAGTATAGAGAAGCAAAGCGTTATAACGATTAAGTAAAGAATTTCTGATAAGTTGATAGTAGTATGTAGAACGGCCGATGTTTGCAAAAATGTCGGCTGTTTTTTATTTAATAAATTGAAAAACAATTATTAATAATATAACAATTTATAGTATTTTATTTTCGATACAATAATTGGTTGACATACAGAGTCAAATTTTGAAAATAATTGTTTGAAGTATTCGTAAAAAGTAGTAGAATTGAATTCTGATTAATTGATTAGACTTAAAAACACATATTTAACACTTTGAAAAAATTAGGAAGGGTATACATAATAGACGACGATGAGGTAATCATTTATCTGACCAATAAATTAATTGCTTCAGTAGATTTCTGCGAGACAGTAGAAACATTTCTTGAAGCAGAAGAAGCACTGAGTAAATTGAAAATCTGTTTAGAAACAGGAAATGAACTTCCAGATGCTATATTATTTGACTTAAATATGCCTGTAATGAATGGCTGGCAATTTATTGAAGCCTTTCAGAAATTACCAGGTGCTAAAAATATTCCTTGTTTCGTTTTTACGACAAGTATTGATGCCGCCGACAAAAACAAGGCTCTCAAGTACAAAATCATAAAAGATTTTATAACAAAACCTCTTACACACCAAAAGCTGGATAAGATCCTTAGGCAAGTCGATAAATAAATCTATCGGTTTAAATTTTAATTATTTTTATATCAATTCTGATGTAAAATCCTCTTCATTCAAAAAGTTTCTCTAAGGGAAGAACTGCTGCATAACTCATTATACGTGGTGTTTAATAGTTGTTTTACTATCGAATAAAAACAATAAAACAAGATTTTTTCTAAAAGATTTAAAATAATTATTTTGGGATAAACTTTTTTTATAGACTTCAACTACTTATCTTTGCTGTAATCCGTTCAGATTTTTATGAACGGCGATTTAAATTTTTTTACAAATGAACATTTACGTAGGTAATCTTAGCTTCCGTGCGAGCGAGCAAGATGTTGAAAACCTTTTCGCCCAGTACGGCGAAGTTAGCTCAGCAAGAATCATCAAGGACAAGTTCACAGGCCGCTCACGTGGTTTTGCAATCGTTGAAATGAACGACAACAGTTCAGCAAACGCTGCAATCGGTGCACTTCACGAAAAAGAATTCATGGAAAGAAACCTTGTTGTTAACGAAGCCAGACCAAGAGAAAACAATGGTGGTGGTGGAAATTTCAATAGAGGTGGTGGAAACAACAGAAGATATTGATTTTTCGATTTTTATTATGGAAAAGCACGGTTAATAGCCGTGCTTTTTTATTGTAATACCAAGGCTTCCCGTACTTTATAGACAATCAATAAAAAATGTGGATTAATTTGAAGTTTATATCAATTTTAATCCTTACTTTTGCACCAAATTTTAAAAAACCAAATATTAAATGGCAAATACCGGAAAAATATCACAAGTCATCGGCCCTGTAGTGGACGTTAATTTCAGTGAAGAAGGCTCTGTACTTCCAAAAATCTTAGATGCTCTTAACGTTTCAAAGCCAGACGGTACCGTTGTGGTTCTTGAAGTTCAACAGCACCTTGGAGAAAATACTGTAAGAACTATCGCTATGGATAGTACTGACGGTTTAGTAAGAGGCTCTCAGGTGACTGACACTGGTAAACCAATCTCTATGCCGGTAGGTGACGAGATCAAAGGTCGTCTGATGAACGTTGTCGGTGAAGCTATCGACGGTATCAACGTACTTAAAAATACTCAAAGCCGTGCTATCCACGCTGAAGCTCCAACTTTCGATAATTTATCAACCTCTACTGAACCACTTTATACAGGTATCAAAGTAATCGACTTACTTGAACCATACGCTAAAGGTGGTAAAATCGGTCTGTTTGGTGGTGCTGGTGTTGGTAAAACAGTATTGATCATGGAGCTGATTAACAACATCGCTAAAGCATACGAAGGTATGTCTGTGTTCGCTGGTGTTGGTGAACGTACCCGTGAAGGTAATGACTTGCTTCGTGAAATGATCGAGTCTGGCGTTATTAAATACGGTAAAGAATTTGCCCATAGCATGGAAGAAGGTGGATGGGATCTTTCTAAAGTTGATACTAAAGAATTAGAAAACTCTCAAGCTACTCTGGTGTTCGGTCAGATGAATGAACCTCCGGGAGCTCGTGCTCGTGTTGCCCTTTCTGGTTTAACAGTTGCTGAATATTTCCGTGATGGCGATGGCGAAGGTCAAGGTAAAGATATCCTTTTCTTCATCGATAATATCTTCCGTTTCACTCAGGCTGGTTCTGAAGTATCTGCGCTCTTAGGTCGTATGCCTTCTGCGGTAGGTTACCAACCAACCCTCGCAACTGAAATGGGTGTGATGCAAGAACGTATCACTTCTACAACTAAAGGTTCTATCACTTCAGTACAGGCCGTTTACGTTCCTGCGGATGACTTGACTGACCCTGCTCCAGCTACTACCTTTACCCACTTGGATGCTACTACCGTATTGTCTCGTAAAATTGCTGAGTTAGGTATCTATCCTGCGGTTGACCCTCTGGATTCTACTTCACGTATCTTAACACCAGATGTTTTAGGTAACGAACACTACAATACTGCTCAAAGAGTAAAACAAATTCTACAACGTTATAAAGAATTACAAGATATCATCGCGATCCTTGGTATGGACGAGTTGAGCGAAGAAGATAAATTAGTAGTATCACGTGCTAGACGTGTTCAACGTTTCCTTTCTCAACCTTTCCACGTTGCTGAACAGTTCACTGGTCTGAAAGGTGTTCTTGTTGATATCAAAGATACCATCAAAGGTTTCAATATGATCATGGACGGTGAAGTGGATCAATACCCTGAAGCTGCATTCAACCTGGTAGGTACCATCGAAGATGCTATCGAAAAAGGTAAAAAATTGATGGAAGAGGCTAATAAATAAGCATTATGCAAGTTGATATCCTGACTCCCGATGCTACGCTCTATTCTGGTGAAGCTAAAGTTGTAACACTTCCAGGTGTTAACGGTAGCTTTCAGATTATGAATATGCACGCTCCAATGATTTCTGCTCTTAGTACCGGTAAAGTTATTGTTGATAACGGTGCTGAAAAACTTGAATTCCCCGTTAAAGGTGGTATCATTGAAGTTCTCAATAATAAAATTGTTATCCTGGCTTAAGTCCGGTTTAATTATATAATCTTAAAAAACCTCCTCTAAAGGAGGTTTTTTTTATGCACTAATATTTTTTGCTTTTCTGCTGTTTAATGCTTCAATAATCAACCTGTTTTTGTCGTATACGTCAAATAAGAATCGTGCCTGTCCAAATTCATCAAATATGATGGTTCTGTAATCAAAAAATACTGGCATCTTGTTCTCTAACTTCACAGGATATGTTTTCTTTACGATCCTTTTGTAACTCGTCGTGTCTTCTCTCCATTTTCGCGCTCTCGCAGTGTCTGTTGGTGCTAATCCCATCATGATGAGTACATCATCGTACGTAGTCTTTGTGTTCTGCTGTAAAACAAATCCTGTTAAGTCTACCGGACTCTGAACCCTCACACAACCATGACTGACTGCTCTGTTATTGAGTTTGAACTTGTTCTTTAATGGAGTATCATGCAAATACACATCAAAAGGATTCTTAAATGTAAATTTAATCCGTCCTAATGAATTATCGTCGCCCGCATTTTGTCTGATGGTAAATGGTATATTGCCCGGACTGTATTTGCGCCAGTTGATGCTGTTCGGATTAACCGGTTCTCCGTTCTTTAAAACCTGATAATTGTTCTTGGTTAAATAAGAGGGGTTCTTGACTATCAAATTGTACATCTCACGACCAACTATACTGGATGGAACTGTCCATGTCGGATTTAAAATGACATAATCAATATTAGAATACACCTGAGGGGTCTCATGATTCATAGGTTTGTCTAAGTAATTCTTGCTTACTATGTACTTCTTGGATTTTTGATCATATAGACGTTCTTTACCCTTTCCTACACATACTACCAAAGTCTTTACACTGTCCGGATAATACATATATAACATGAATTCAGGAATATTCACCCTTACATAGGGTTTTGGTGGCTCAACTCCTAACCATCTGCAACGTTCAATATTCGCTCTGATCTCGTCAATCTTGTCATTCCGCGATGCATTCAGAATCTTTAATGTCGATTTGCCAATGATGCCGTCGTCTGTCAAATTACTCATTCGCTGGAATTCAATAATATATTTGGCCAAACTGCGATGATATACAGAGTCTTCAAAATATATCTGCATTAGAGAGTCTGGAGCCATTCCAAGTTCTACCATTCGCTTCGCCAATAATGGAACGATAAAAGTGGTGTCGCCAGGTTTTATTTTTCTGATACCTACCGTATCTATCATGGTTTCACTGCCTTCTGTTACGGAATATGCTTCATACAATAAAGATTTTAATGACCAGTAATCCTGATGCTTAGGATAGTATTGCCCAAGTTTGTAAATACCTGAATCAAGATTTAATACTGAAAGTAATTCAAATCCGGGATGATTGGGAAATGGCAATGTGTATTTCATGCCTAATACCTCTTTAGGATTGGTTCTCCCCAACACCCTGTCGTGCCACAAACCAATTAGACAATTACTTATAAATAATTCGGCCTTGGCACAATCATCATAAATACTTTTGGATAATTGTAAACTATCACTGCCAACAACCAGTTGGATGTATTTCCTAATACTGTCTACCATGTAGTGTTCAGGATTTAATCCTTCGTATACAATACTATCGGTTAAAAGGTCTATCTGCTGCAAAAACTTCTTGTCTTTGATTTTTTCTAACCAAACTGGGTTGTAATCACGATTGGCATAGTGCTCCTGAAGTGTGTCGAAATAATGAAGGTAATTCGTGTCTTTTGCTAAGGTCTTCAGGTGTTTGTCAATAGCAAGTGGAACCTGCTCTGGATCGAAATTGTCACCTAAGACTGGTACTTTTGCTTTGTCTTTACAAGCCTCAAAACTTAAAACAACTACAGTAATTAGAGATAATCTTAATAAGGTTTTCAATAGCATAGAAGTACAAATATAGATTTTTTTGAATGATGAAAAATTTAGTCACCTTAATTCTCGATATTTATTAATCGATAATTTCATTGTTTTGTCTTAACAGCAAACAAAAGACTCTTATCATTGTTACATTTGCATCGTTTTATGAAAAAACTAATTCTCCTATTTGCTGTATTATTCTCTTTCCAATACTTGCAGGCTCAAAAAAAATTTACTCTAAGTGGTTATGTAAAAGACTCTGTTAATGGTGAGATCCTTAGCAATTGCTTGATTTCTGTTGATAGTGGTAAGCAAATTGCCAATTCTAATGTCTATGGATTTTATTCCGTCGGTTTACAAGCGGGCAATCACACAATTAGTTACTCTTACAGCAATTTTAAGTCAACTACCATTCAGATTAACATCGTTGATAATGTCACTAAAAACATTGAATTGGTGAGAATTGAAGAAGAATTTAAAGGCGCAAAAGTTTCAACCAAAAAAAGAGAAAACCTTGTCGAAAAAGTTGAAATGAGTAGTAATAACCTAAATATTTCTCAGATTAAAAAAATGCCAGCTTTGTTAGGTGAGGTTGATATTGTGAAAAGTGTTCAACTTTTACCAGGCGTAAGTACAGTTGGTGAAGGGGCTACTGGTTTTAATGTTCGTGGCGGTAGTATTGATCAGAATCTGATTCTTTTAGACGAGGCTCCTGTTTTTAATTCTTCTCACTTATTTGGCTTTTTCTCTGTCTTTAATCCAGATGCTGTTAAAGAAGTTAAACTGATAAAAGGGGGTATTCCATCTCAATATGGTGGTCGTCTTTCTTCCACTCTCGATGTTAGAATGAAAGATGGTAATACCAAGAAATATGAGGTGAATGGGGGCGTTGGACTTATTTTTAGCAGACTCTCTTTAGAAGGACCAATTGCAAGAAAAAATCCAAAATTTAAAAATAAGTCTAGTTTTATCGTTGCAGGAAGACGCAGTTACATTGATGTTTTAGCAAAACCTTTCCTGGCTAAAAACGAAAATCTAAAAGATGCGATTTTCTATTTCTATGATTTTACTGGAAAAATCAATTATATTATCAATTCAAACAACAAGATTTTCTTCTCAACCTATATTGGAAGAGATGCTTTTGGTGCGCCCGGTGCTAAATTCGACTGGGGTAATCAAACCGCAACCTTCAGATGGAACCATTTATTCTCTAAGAAATTGTTTTCCAATTTTACAACCTATTACAGTAAATACGATTACCAGCTGGGTTTCGGTACTGGTGATAATACCTTTAACTGGAAATCTAATATTGTAAATTATAGCATCAAGCCAGATTTCACTTATTACATAAATTCTAAAAATACTTTAAGCTTCGGAGCTGTCTCTACCTACTACATCTTTAGTCCGGGTGACGCAGTGTCTTCAGACGAGGGCTCAACCATTCAATTTGGTCTGCCTAAAAAATATGCATTGGAAAACGCCATTTATGTTGAAAATGAACAAAAAGTAAATGATAAATTAGGGTTGAAATACGGAATACGAGTCTCTAATTTTAATTATATCGGAAAAGGTTCATCTATTACTCTTGATCGTCCAGTCGCAGCGCAGAGAGCAGTTGTTACAGGTACTACTGATTATGCTAAAGGCGAAATTATCCAATCTTATAATGTGCCAGAACCAAGATTTTCGGCTAATTATAAATTGTCGAAATTTTCATCTTTTAAAGCCAGTTATAACAGGATGTCTCAGTATTTGCACCTGATTTCTAATACTGCCGCGTCAGTGCCTTTAGATGTATGGACGCCTTCTACCAATAATATCAAACCTCAGATTGCTGATCAGGTTGCATTAGGGTATTTTAAAAATATTGGAAAAGGTATCGATTATGAGATTTCTGTTGAAACCTACTACAAAGCGCTCCAAAATCAAATCGACTACATCGATGGTGCTGACCTGTTGCTCAATACACAACTTGAAGCCGATCTTCTCTCTGGAAAAGGCAGAGCTTATGGTCTGGAATTATACTTTAAAAAGAATACGGGCAAGTTAACAGGCTGGGTATCCTATACCTTGGCGAAATCTGAAAGACAAGTGGAAGGTATTAGCAAAAATCAATGGTATAATAACCGTTTCGATAGAAGACACAACCTTAATATCGTGGCATCTTATGAACTGACAAAAAAATGGACCCTCTCCAGTAGTTTTGTTTTAGGCTCTGGTACCCCTACCAATTTGCCTAATACCAAATATAGTTTCCAAGGAATTCAGGGAATTCCTCAAAATGCAAGCGACTTACGAAATAATGTCACAATAAAAGCCTACCACCGTTTAGATCTTTCTGCAACTTATGTGCATAAAAAGACAGCTAAATGGGAGAGTAACTGGGTGTTCGGTGTATACAACGTTTACGCTCGCCGAAATCCTTTTTCATATTACACCCGAACCAACCCAGATAATGTCATGGTCACACAACTCATTAGATATTCTGTTATTGGTAGCGTAATTCCCTCTGTTTCCTGGAACTTTAAATTTTAATCAGATGAAAAACATTTTTAAACTTTTTATATTAACATTTTCAGCAATCTCATTGTCGTCCTGCGAAGATTCTATCGACCTCGATCTGGGTGCTCCCGTAGAACAATTAGTAATTGATGCTGTCATAGATCAGACAACAGATACTCAATTCGTGCATATCACTAAGTCAATTGCCTATCTCAATAACGGTGGTTACACTGGTGTTGAAGTTGATACTGTTGGGATCTTAGACACAAGCTCTAATACTTTTCACACGTTTACCTACAAAGGGAATGGCTGGTACTATTTCGTGCCTGCGCCAAATACTTTCTCTTTTGGTAATACTTACCAGTTGATCGTTAGAGATGGTGCTGATACGTATTTCTCTCAAAGCAAATTGAATAGTCCGACTACAGTCGATTCTTTTACCTATAAATACGAAAAAGTGGGCCCTTTTGGCGGAACTGAAGGCAATTACGTAACACTTTGGTCGAAAGACAAAGTAGGAAAGGGCGACTACTACTGGTTTAAACTTTATAGAAATGACAGTATTCAGCTTTCGGCTTCAGATATTAGAATAGCCAATGATAATTCTACTACTCCTGGTGGAAGTGGTGATGGTGATTTGTTCATTATTCCTATCAGGCAAAACTTTAGTAGTCGACCGTACAAAACAGGTGAAACTGCAAGAATTGAAATCCTTAGTATTACTCCAGAAATGTATCTTTATTTGAATCTTATCAATACCCAACTGAATAATCAGGGTCTTTTTGCTGTTCCTCCAAGCAATGTTCCAAGCAATATATTCTGCATCAACAATCAAAATAAAAAGCTTCTGGGCTTCTTTTGTATGACAGGAATGGTGAGTACTCCAACGATTACTTTTCAGTAAACTTAGTCTCCAACTTTCTTATATTAAACCTCTGGAGAACAGATGGTGGTGATAAGTTTTTTTCTTTTTTTGACTATTTATAGTTTTATTTGAATAGCCTTTAACTAACTGATGTTGAGCATGACAATAGAATTTGTAATACAATTTTTGTCCTTTCTATTCCTTGGATATCCTGTCTTGCTTGTATTTAGTTTTAGGTCTTTGCTCTCTAATTTTCCCAAAAATCAACTTTTAACTATAAACACATGGAAACTGGAATTTGTATCAGAAAAGCACAAGAGCAGGATGCCTCTGCCGTTCACAAATTAATAGGCATTTTAGAAGAAACTACTTTTGATCAATCTTTATTTGAAAAGTATTTTATTTCTAATATTAAAGACCCCCGAAACATTTACCTGGTAGCAACCATTAATGGTCAGGTCGGTGCTTTTATCAGCTGTCATAGTCAGTTGCTTCTGCATCACCTCGATTTTGTTTATGAAATTCAGGAAATGATTGTTGATGAAGCCTACAGAGGACATGGTCTGGGTTTAGGCCTAATGAAACATCTCGAAAAAGAACTTCGCCTAAGAAAATGTAAATTTTTAGAGGTTTGTTCCAGCAAATTGCGTGAACATGCCCATGAGTTCTATCAATATGCCGGTTTTAACCGCACACACTACAAATTTACTAAGTCTTTTGAAACAGTTAATGCAAGCTGAACCTGTTGTTTTAGATGATTTGTCTGCTATAGATTCTTTACAGCCAAGCGACTGGAAAGGAGTTGCAGAGCATTACCAGTATTATATCTCTCATGATAACTGTGTTCCTCTTAAATTAACTGAAAATGGTGCTATCAGAGCTGTTGGTGCTTTAATATATCATCAGGACAGTGCCTGGCTGGCTCATATTATCGTAGATCCCGCTTTTAGGGGGCATGGTGCTGGGACTCAAATAACTCAGGCATTGATTGATCAAGTTGATCCTGGATATTTTTCGTCTATTTACTTGATGTCTACTGAGTTGGGTTACCCCGTGTATCTAAAACTAGGTTTTGTTGAAGAAGCTAAGCAACTATTCTATCTTTCTGATAATAAGGTAATTGAACATGAAAGACATCCTGCAATTCAATGTATTCATCCTTCTGATTATCCTCAGGTGTTTAAACTTGATCATTTGGCCTATGGTGAAATAAGAACTTACCGTTTACTTCAAGGTATTGAAACAGCGCTTGTTTTCAAAAATAATGAGAATAAAATTGAAGGGATTTATTTTCCGGATTTATTAGAGGGACCAATTTTGGCTTATACCCCTGAAGCTGGAAAGGCTCTCATGCTCGAAAGAATGAAGTCTCATAACATTGCCATTGTCCCAGACTCAAATCTGGAAGCCATAGCTGTTTTAGAGGCATTTAATTGGAAAGTCTTTCGTTCCGCAAGAAGAATGCGTCTTGGTGCTAAACGGATATGGCACGCTGACCTTATTTACAACAGATTTAGCGGTCAACTTGGTTAAATATTTATAGTCGTTTAAAACCGACTAATTGACCCAACTCGTCACATATTTGTTTGATGAAAACAAATATTTTATTGATTTTTTTAGTGTCCCTGACATTCAATGCAACGGCTCAGTTGATTGATGATTTTGAAGATGCGGATTTGACTACTGCGCCTGTCTGGTCAGGTAACTTATCTTCTTTTACTTCTTTTTCTGCTCAGTTAAGAAGTCAGTCTACTCTTGCTAATACTTCGTTTTATATTAGTACTGAGCTTGCCCTTGATTCAAGTTTTCAATTTGAGTTTGATGGAAGAATGATGTTCAATACTTCTTCGTTGAATTATACCGATGTGTATTTGTTTGCCGATTCTGCAAATTTGAAAACAGTAAGGAACGGCGTCTTTGTGAGAGCTGGTGGTAGCACTGACGAATTTTCTCTGTTTAAAATTCAAAATGGTATTGAATCAAAAATTATAGATGGGAAAGATGCAGTTTTAAATAACTCTGATAATCAATTCAAAATTCGTGTCCTGTATGAGAAAGATTCTTTCATTTTGTTCAGGTCACAAAAATCTACCATAAACTGGGTTAAAGAAGGAGCATGTTTCTTAGCTATTCCTAATGGGGATTTTTACACCGGCTTTAAAATTCGTCAGAGTACCAGTTCTTTTTTTGGAAAACACTATTTCGATAATTTTTATTCCGGACCAATTCTTAAGGATACAGTCGCTCCACTAATTGATAGTGTCATATATGATGACTCACTTATGCTACACATTTTCTTTAACGAACCAGTTGATACTATTTTAATGGCTGATACTGCACTTTGGGTATTTACGTCTGATACCGTTTATCCTAATAGACTACATTTTCTGCATCAGGGTCGTGTGGTTATAATTAACTGCGCAGGTAAATTGACTTCAAATCAACAGATAAGTCTACAAATCAATAATCTTGCTGACCTCGCTGGCAATAAGTGTGATACATTGTTCAGCTTTTTTTCTCTAAGAAAAGAGACAGCTGAAACTGGTGATTTGATTATAACCGAGTTAATGATAGACCCTGATCCAGTAATCGGATTGCCCAATATGGAATATGTGGAAATTCAAAATATCTCTAATAAGTATCTATCTCTTAGTAATTGTCGGATTTCTGATCCAGGTGCCTACAAACTACTGCCAAATATTGTGTTACCGCCAGATTCTATTTTGGTAATTTATTCAATACCTTCTCTAAATAATTCATCAGATAATATTAGTCTGTTAAACCCTGATTTGTCTGTAGTCGATCAGGTTGACTATTCTTTGTCGTGGTACGCCGACTCTGTTAAAAGTACAGGAGGCTATAGTCTGGAACGAATTGATCTGTTTAATAACTGCCTCGGTGCAGAAAACTGGAAAGCCTCTTTGTCATCTGAAGGAGGAACTCCTGGTTTCGTTAATTCAGTTAATGCCATTTTACCTAAAGACACGATTCCTCCCCAAATTGTTAGTTTTAGTCCGGTGATGCCTGATAAAATTAAAATAATCTTAAATGAATCATTTGATTCTGTCTCATTGCAATCTCTGATATTTACTATCAATGAAAATAAAGTTCAGTATGTGATAAATTATCAGTTGCCTTCTCAAAAACAAATAGAATTGAAACTGCCTTTTAAATTTGATGAAACTACAATTTACAGGTTCTCTCTTTCGGGCTTCAAAGACTGTCCTGGTAATATTTCTGATGGCTATTCAATGATTTCTAGAGTCTTGTCAATTCCTGAACGATTTGATGTTGTCATCAATGAAGTGCTATTTAATCCGCGTACAGGTAATCACGATTTTGTTGAATTATATAATCGGTCTGAAAAGAGTTTTGATGTGTCTGAATTATTTCTTGCTGATTTTAAAGATAGACGTATCAATACTCTTTATCCTCTGGTCGCCAATAGTTTAATTTTAGATCCTGGAGAATATTTATTGTTGAGTGAGGATACTTCCGAAATCTGTCAATCTTACAACTGTTCTGTCAATGCGCTTAAATGTCAGGTTAAGAAATTGCCTTCTCTTCCGGATGCTGCGGGCGAGTTTGCAATTGTTAATATCGAAGGTCAGATTTTAGATAGTTTGTCGTATAAAGCCGATTGGCATTTTAATCTTTTAAATGATCTGAATGGGATAAGTCTCGAGCGACTCAACGCAGACAATCTGCAGCATCTTCAAAGCAACTGGCACAGTGCAGCTTCTGTATATGGTTATGGAACTCCGGGAGCTAAAAATTCACAAGTGATAGTTCCTGTTAAAAATGATCAATATTTTAGTCCGTCTTCAAGAACTCTCTCCCCAGACGGAGATGGTTTTCAAGATGTATTAGTTTTGCATTACAACTTGCCAGACAACGATTATGTGGTAACTGTTTCGGTCTTTGATCTCAATGGTCGTCTCTGTCATACTTTATTGAATAATCAAAGTATCGGAAGTATGGGTGATATTACCTGGGATGGTATTATGACAACAGGTATTTCGGCAATACCTGGGATTTATATTTTGTGTATAGATGCAGTTTCTAACAATGCTAAGTCGGTAAGAGAACAAATAAGTGTGATAGTTTGTAAAAGGTTTTAAAAAATATAGTCAAATATAAACATGAAAAAAAAATTAAAAATAGTTAGGAAATATGTTGCCTTATTAGGTAACTTTGCAAAAGCGTTTAAAGATGAGTAAGGTATTCATCAGAGAGATATATTACTTCAAGTCGTATTATCTCAGCTTTTTTGAGTCATTACCTCAGGATGTGAAAACAAAGTTTAACTGGACGCTTCAGTTAGTTGCAACACTCCGGATGGTTCCTGAAAAATACTTTAAACATATCACTGGTAGCAAGGGTTTGTATGAGATTAGAGTAGAGTATGGTTCAGATATATACAGGGTGTTTTGTTGTTTTGACGAAGGGTGCCTAATTATATTGCTGAATGGTTTTAAAAAGACATCTCAAAAAACACCTTTATCAGAGATTATAATGGCAGAAAAATTAATGGAGGCATATTTCAATGAAAAAGAAAAGTGAAAATTTGACATCATTTGCAGAGCATTTAGATAGTCAGTATGGCAAAAGTGGCAGTCTCAGAGACGCCTACGAACAAGGTTTTGAAGCCTTTAAACTCGGTGTGATGCTCTATGAGCTTCGCAAAGAAAAGGGCATGACACAGGCAGAACTGGCAGATAAATGTGGGACTACAAAAAACTATATTTCGCGTATAGAAAATGATGCCAGCGATATCCGCCTTTCTACTATCATGCGCATAATTCAGGAAGGTTTCGGCGCTAAACTTCAATTGCGAGTAGTGTTTTAATTCTGCAATATGAAATATCTATTCATTCTGTTGAGTCTGCTAATTTTGTCTTGTCAGTCATCGATTTCTCAAGAGGATCAATCGGTAATTGTTAGCAGTAGTTCAAGCGCTCAGGCTCCAGAATCTCCTTGTATCTTTCTGATGAACTTTGATGGAAAATTTGCTTATGACTGCAATTTGCTCGAAAACCCAATAACAGGTTCTCACCTAAAAGAATTGCTGGGCGAGCGATACGATTTTTTAATATCCACTTGGGAAGAAGAAGTGCCAATTGAAATTCAGGACAGTGTGTTGTTTACTCAGGCCTACCAATACGATAAGAGAGACCCCGGAGCGGTCATTATGATAGACATTAAAAGAAATCTGTATACAGTGGGGGTTCTTGAAAATGGAAAGGTAAAACTTTACTTCGACGATTCAACTTTTTATCCAGAACGTCTGAAATATTGGGTTAAACACCCAGCCAAATAAAAGGATTAATCTTCTTTCTTTGACTCTGTGATGATAAACAAGTCTTCGTTGTCTTTTTTCATCAAATATTTTTCTCTTGCAAATTTTTCTAAATTTCTATTGTTGCTGAATAGCTCTTTTTCAGTTTTACGAACAGTGATGATTTCCGATTTGTAATAATCTCTTTTCTCTTTCAATTCCGCAACTTCAGAACGTAATTGAATTAGTTCAATGAAGTTATTGCCGTCAAAAACTGTCATCCAGGTAACAGCACTCAAACCAATTACCCAATACTTGTATTTTTGCCAGAGCTTTTTCATATGAGCAAAGTTGAGAAAAATAATTGATTATTTAAAGTCAGTTTTTGGAGCTTGTCTATTAAAGTGGAACATCCGGACCATAGTATTCAACAGAGTTGTTCACCGTTTCAATCAAATGAATTTTATGCAGTTTAACACCTTCTGGTAAATGAGGCACCAAACGATCCCAAACCGCTATGGCGATATTTTCTACTGATGGCAAAACATCTTTTAAAAATGGGACATCTATGTTGAGGTTTTTATGATCTAAATGAACGATGATTTCATCTTCAATCAGCACTTTTAATTTCTTTAAATCCATTACAAAACCTGTGTCTTTAGAAGGTCTGCCTTTAATGGTTACATACAAGTCAAAGTTGTGTCCATGCCAGTATTCGTTGGCGCATTTACCGAAACAAGCTTCGTTCTCTTCTTTGGTCCATGCAGGGTTGTATAGTTTATGGGCTGCGTTGAAATGCGCTCTTCGTGTGACAAATAATACAGGAGTGTTCATCCGGAGGAAAAATATGCTGCAAATTTAACTTAAAAATTGTTATTTTTGGGAACTAAGTTAATTATGATTGTAATCACAGGTGCAGCAGGTTTTATTGGGTCTTGTCTTGTAAAAAAGTTGAATGATGAGGGGTATGTTGACCTTGTTCTGGTCGATGATTTTAATCGTCCGGAAAAAACAGCCAACTGGCAAAATCTTCAATTTTCAGAAAAGGTTGAGAGGTCAACTTTTTTTGAATGGGCTAAAGATAAAGGCAATCGCATTCAATTTGTTTTTCATATTGGCGCCAGAACCGATACCACCGAGTTTGATAAGTCTATCCTTGATCAACTAAATGTCGACTATTCAAAAGCCATGTGGGAGTTTTGTGCACGAGAAGGAATAGCACTAGTTTATGCAAGTAGTGCAGCAACTTATGGTTTGGGTGAATTTGGATTTGAAGATTCGTATGAACACATTAAAGAGCTTAAACCTCTTAACCCTTACGGTCAAAGTAAACTCGACTTTGATCTTTGGGCACTGGAGCAAAAAGATGCCCCTTATTTCTGGACTGGATTAAAGTTCTTCAACGTCTATGGTCCGAACGAATACCATAAAGGTCGTATGGCATCCGTAGTTTTTCATGCCTACAATCAAATTAAAGCTACAGGAAAATTAAAACTCTTCCGTTCTCACAGACCAGATTATAAAGATGGCGAACAAAGAAGAGATTTTGTTTATGTGAAAGATGTTATTAATGTTCTCTTTTACTTAATGTTAAAACGTCGTGATAATGGTATTTACAACCTTGGTAGTGGTAAAGCCAATACTTTCAATGAACTGGCAAATGCGGTTTTCCATGCACTGGAACTTCCCCCAAATATTGATTATATAGATACACCTGAGGATATCAGAGACAAATACCAATACTTTACAGAAGCGGATATGCACAAACTAATTGAGTCTGGCTATGGTCAGCCTTTTACCAGCATCAATGATGGTGTTTCAGATTATGTAAAAAATTATCTTATGTCTAATTCGTATTATTAATATTGAGAAAGGTCGTCTTTTTCATATTGTTTCTTCTGGTATTCACAACGGGTATCGTTCTTGAGAACTCAAGTTTCAGGCAATCATTTTTTTATAAAGACGCTAACGAATTTCTAAAACGAAAATTAGAACGCAAAGCCGAAGTTCAGGAACATATACTTAACCACCCTGATCTGGTGGCAATGTTGGAACATTTCGATGTTCAGAGTGATTTGTACAACGAAATTCAATCTAACCGTTTGGCGGTATTTGCATACAAACATCATTGCCTGACTTTCTGGTCCGATAATTTAATACATCCGTTTAATTTTGCTATAAAATCTAATTTCGAACGACAATGGTTATACAACGAAAATGGCTGGTTTCAGTTAGTATCTGTTAGGAAAGGAGATTATGATATTTATTGCTTTTATCAGTTCTATCAGCAATTTCCATTCAATAATGACTATTTTGTTAATCACTTTTCAGATGATATCAATCTCAAAAAAGTTACTCTTATCTCGGGAAATACTGAACTTAAGAAAGATATTAGCGGATATGAAAAGCATGATTCTCTGCCATTGATCGATCAAAAGAGTTACAGCGCCAGAAAACTTTCGCAGGTGTTTGAATACCTTTATTTACTGGCTTTTCTGCTGTTTGTGGTCTTTGTCGCCCAAATCTCTTATTCCCAGAGTACTTTTAATGCCAGTAGATTTGTTATTTTTCTTTCAGCTTATTCTGCAATATTCAATTTGCTGGCATTTTTTAATGTTGTTCTGAAACACAAAGCTTCAATTGCTCTGTTCTCTCCAGAACTTGCCGCAATCAATGAATTCATACCGTCTCTCGGACATGCCATCCTGTTTTCAATGTCAGTGCTATCGACTCTCATTGTCATACACCAGGTTTTTAGTGTAACAAAACCCTTTAATTTTAATAAACTCGGTATCTCTATTGCAATTTCTCTGGTTTTCTGGATACTCTGTTATTTTCTCTTCCTCAATGTACTGCCAAAATACATTTTAAACTCACAGATTAACTACGACTTTAAATCGTTTGCCAATATCAATCAGTACACGATGATTGGGATGTTTAATGTTTTCCTTTTATTCATGATTCTGGTAGTTGTGTCCAGGATTTTGGCAGGTTTAAGTCGACACTATTTTGATGTAAAAATATTTTTTCAATCACATCTTTCAATCTGCGTAGTGTTGGTTGTTTGGGCCTATTTTTGGCAAAGAGATAATGGGTTTCTGCTTATATGTCTCAGTATTTTTGGCTTGCTTTGGTCGGGCTTAATTTTATTCCCGGTTCGTCTTCAGTTCAGACACTTGCTGGCTTTTACACTGGTCGCTTCTGCTTTTATTTCAGTACAGTTCGAACAAGTCAATTCCTTTAAAGAAAAAGAACACCGTAAACTTTTTGCTTCTAAATTAGTTGCAAAGGAAGATATCGATAACGACATCAAACTACTTAATGTAGAAAAAGAAATGATCAATGCCTCTGCTATTGATACTTTCTTTTATTACTCTAATAGCGATCACGAAGAAGTTGAGTTAAATTACAAGTTTACCTTCTTTAATGAGTTTATTAAGAATTTCGATATCGATATTATGCGCTATGATAGCCTTGGTAACGATATTACTCCAAATAAACTCAATTTCTATTATGTAAATTCCCTTTATAATTCGTCTACTAACAAAAGTATCACCAACTATTTCTTGTACATCAAAGATTTGCATTACCTGGGTGGTTATCTGGCCAAATATGAAATCTGTCCGGGTAAAAGAAATCTTGGTTATGTCTTCGTCATGCTTGTCCCAAAGGTGAAAAGCGATTTGTATAACCTGGATTACTTTTTTAGTAAAATGGATTATAACCATTTGGCGGAAAATGCATATTCATATGCTATCTACCAGAAAAATGAATTAATCAAAGGCCTTGGGGCATATCCGTTTAAACTCTCTGATAATATCCGTTATCAAACACTTGACGATGTTTCATTCTATGAACAAAATGGTTATTCACAATTGTTTAAGAAAATTGATGAGGAGACTTTCATTATTGTTTCATTAAAAGCTGCAACCTGGAACAAGAAGTTTACTGTTTTTACTTTCATTTTGTTATATCTGACAGGAACTTTGGTAGTTTTCTATGCCTTTATCTATGTGCTGATCTTTATTCTAAGTCTTTTAACTTTCAATCCATTTTTCCTCAAGCTCTATGGCGTGGTTACGCGTTACCTTCGGGTAATCAATATCAATAAACTGTATCTTGAAACAAAAATTCGTCTGTCTTTTCTCCTCATTTCTATTCTCATCTGTTCGGTGGTGATATACTTTACCGTACAAAATGTAAATAGAAGTTTCAAGGAAAAACAAAATGAAAATCTGGATAAAAAGATGTCGCAGATTATCACTGAACTCGAAATGGGTTTCCAGAAGAAAGATCAACGTCCAATTCAAAATCTGATTAAACACCTGGCAGGTAATCACGAAGTAGATATCAATATTTATTCTAAGGATGGAACCTTATACCAGACTGCAAACAACAGAATCTATTTCGAAGGCTGGTTCTCGCCTTATATGCACCCTGATGCACATTACGAACTCATACACAATAAACAATATAGCATCAAACAGGTAGAACGAATTGGTGATCTGGAATACCAATCTTATTACTCCTCGCTTTTCGATGAAAATCGAAATCTGATAGGATATGTTCACCTGCCTTATTTCTCGAAATCACTGGATCTTAAGAATGAATTCTCAAACTATCTGGGAAGTCTACTTAATATATCCACCTTACTTCTGATGATTTCTCTGCTTATCGCGTCTTATTTTGGCAGAAGTTTGGTTCGCCCTCTAAAACTCATGATAGAAAATTTGGCAAGGATTAAAGTTGGTGAACAAAATACTGCTATTGCCTGGTCAAGAAATGACGAAATTGGTCAGCTCGTTGATCAATACAACATCATGCTTAAAAAGCTTGAAGTGAGTACCGAACTACTTGCTCAAAGCGAAAGGGAAGGAGCCTGGAAAGAAATGGCGAAACAAGTAGCCCACGAAATTAAAAATCCGCTGACACCAATGAAGCTGCATTTGCAACATCTTCAAATGTCTATCAGTCGCGATGATGATAACCTTAAAGAGAAAGTGGCTAATATCAGCCGAATTCTTATTGAACAAATAGACCAGCTTAGCAGAATGGCTGAAGAGTTCTCTTCTTTTGCTAAAATGCCTATTGCCGTTATCGAAACCTGCAATATATATGATGTGCTGGAGTCTTGTATCATTCTCTTCAGAGCTCAGAACGACCTGGAAATTGTCTTCGAGTCTGAACTGCGTTCTGTATTCGTACATATTGATAAAGGCCAAATGCAAAGGGTGTTTACCAATATTCTTAAAAATGCCCAACAAGCTGCCAAAGAAAATGAATCCTGCAAAATAATTGTAAATCTCAAGCTTGTAAATGACCAGATTGAAATAAGTTTTGAGGATAATGGAAGGGGTATTGAAGACGAACTTAAAGATAAAATATTCCACCCTAGTTTCAGTACTAAGAATTCAGGCATGGGTTTAGGACTGGCAATTTGTAGGAAAATAGTGGAACAAGTTCACGGGCAAATCACATTTGTAAGTGATACCAATAAAGGGACTACCTTTTTCGTTGTTTTACCAATTGTACCAAACGACTCATTAAACGTCTGACTCTTATATGGCTGTTAACTTCTATCGCTTTCTGTTCCTCAGTTAGTGCTCAGAACGATGCTTCTAATATCCGGAAATTGAGTGTTCCTGTTGGTTCTGATACTGTCTACCTTGGGGCTCTGCCTCTTGTATACGGAAGTGTTCAGGTGTATAGTGGTTCAACACCTATCAATTCAGGATATATCGTTAATTATACAGATAAACTTATGGTGTTGGATACTTCAATCAGACAATTCCAACTAACCGTTTTCTATCGTGTACTTAACTGGACCTCTAATTCTGTATTCTCACATAAGCCAGATTACCTCATTGAACCAACTTTTAATGGTACTCCACGTTATCTGTATAGTTATGATAATACTGCCAGTAATTCACGTCTCTTTTCTGATGGACTGAATGTTAATGGTAACATCGCCAGAGGGATTGGTTTTGGAAATAATCAGGATGTTGTTCTTAATAGTAATCTCAATCTTCAGCTAAATGGTAAACTGGGTAAAGGAATCTCTATCCTTGCCGCTATCAGTGACGAAAATAATCCAATTCAGCCTGAAGGTAACACTCAGCAGATTCAGGATTTTGATAAAGTTTTTATCTCTATTTTTAAAGACAGTAATTCGCTTACAGTTGGAGATTTTCTTATGACATCCTCACCATCTTCCTATTTTATGAAGTACTATAAGAAGTCAAGAGGCCTGCAATTGGATATCAATGATAAAGGGAAAGTGGCTCACCATCTCCATGCAGATGCAGCGGTGTCAAGAGGTAAGTTTGTGAGAAATGAAATACAGGGTGTGGAAGGCAATCAAGGGCCTTACCGACTACAAGGCGCTAACGGTGAACTAAATATTATTGTTATCTCTGCTACTGAAGTGGTGTATCTTGATGGTGAAAAACTGGAAAGAGGTCAGCAAAATGATTATGTCATCGATTATAATACAGGTGAAATTAGCTTCATGCCTAAGCGTCTGATTACTCAATTTAATCGTATCGTTGTTGAATTTCAATACAGCGATCGTAACTACGCTCGCTCTGTGTTTACAATTTCTGATGAAATCAAAGTGGGAAAATTCTCTACGGCAATCAGGTATTACACCGAACAAGATAATAAATTACAACCTACCGATACCTCTAATAGTTCTGATGTTCAGAAAATTTTAGCCGCCGCTGGCGATAACCCAGCAACTTTTAATTATGAAAAACGCTACAATCAATACCAGTTTGATCGCGTTAATTACCGTAGGATAGATTCGCTTGGATATAATATTCTGCTATACTCGAATGCCCCTGAAAGTGATACTGCCTTTTATACTGCAGTGTTCTCTTTGGTCGGACCGAATAAGGGAAATTATATACAGGTTGCCAGCTCTGCCAATGGAAGAGTATATGCCTGGGTTGCTCCAATTAACAATGTTCCTCAAGGTAGTTATGAGCCATACGTAACGCTGGTGGCGCCAAAACGTATGCAGATGTTGTCTGCTTCAGCTATGTATAAAGCATCAGATAAATTCGATGTTAAAACAGAAGCGGCTTATTCAAATTTTAATACCAATACCTACAGTGATATCAATAAGAGTAACGATGATGGGCTGGGTCTATTTCTATCGCTCAATCAAAGGAACTTAAAATTTAAAAAAATTAATATCAGTTCTCAGTTGAAATCTGAATTCATTAGTAGTGGATTCTCTTATGTGGAGCGCTACCGTTCTGTTGAATTTAATCGGGTTTGGAACCGCCGTCTTAATAATTCAGGAAGTCTGTCTGTCCCAGCGAACGAATTAGTTTCAGCTTTCAACTCTCAGATTAATCTTGGAAAAGCACACCATATTAATATTGAACTGGGGAACTTTAATCGAAGAAATAACTTCAATGGATTCAGAGGTGCTGGTGCTTACAGGTTTTCTGGTTCAGCGCTAACTGTTAATATCAACGGCGAACAGATCGCCAGTAAAACTAAAGGAATTGTCAATACCAGTAATTCCAGTTATCTATACAAACTGGAAACACAATACTTGTTTAAAAAGTTAAAAACTAGTGTCTCTGCTCAAACTGAAGAAAGTCGTTTTTCTTCAGACACCGCCAGTCAACTCGATTTTGGATCTTTCAGGTATCAGCAATTAGCAGCTTCAATTCAGGGTATAGGCTCCAAAGTTTGGAATTATAAACTGGAAGGTTCTTACAGAAGCGATGATGTTGTCAATCTAACTTCATTTAAGTATAACTCTTCAGGTGTTAATATGAATGCCAACCTGGAACATACAGGTCCAAAACAAAACAGACTCAGTATGGTCGGGTCTTTCCGTAAATTCAATGTGGCAGGATCTGCTACAGATGAAGAAGTAGTTCTGGGAAGAATTGAATACAATGCAGCCTTTCTTAAAAGAATAATATCTTCTTCAACCTATTATCAGATTGGTACCGGTCGCGAACAAAAACGCACTTTCTCTTTTGCTCTGGTGCAATCTGGCAATGGTACCCATACCTGGGTCGACTATAATAAAAATGGCATAGAAGAAATAAATGAATTTGAACCAGCAATCTATGCAGATCAGGCAAAATATGTCAAGGTTTGGCTACCAAGCAACGAATTTATAAAAAGTAATACCAATGAGTTTAACCAGACTCTGCGATTACAAGCTCCGCAAGCCTGGCAATCTGCCAACGCATTTAAACGTTTTGTGGCTAGATTCAATACTATAAGTGCCTTTAAAGCCGATAGAAGAATAACAGATAATAGTTTGCTGACCATCATAAATCCACTGCAACTGGAAGTCAGTGATTCAAGTCTGATAGCTGTAAACAGTTTAATTAAACAAACTACCTTCTTTAACCGATCAAGTGCAAAATTCGGTATTGAACATACCATACAGACCAATAAAGGCAAACAATTTCTGAATAGCGGTTTTGAATGGAAACAGTTTGAGAAAAATCAATTAATAACGCGACTCGGAATAGGAAAGCAATTCAGTCTGGTGCTCGATCTTGAACAATCCAGAAAACAAAATCGAAACGACTTCTTCGAAAACAGAAATTATAACTACACCGCTGTTATTGCGTACCCTGAATTGTTTTTCCAAACAGTTAAAGGTTTTAGAGCCGGTACCTATTTTAAATATACCGAAGCGATTAATGCACCTCAGTTTGGGAATGATCAGGCTTATATTAACGAATACGGACTGGAACTGCGATATTTTATTATTAATAAAGGAAATATAGATGCTAAAATAGCCTCACATCAAATTAGTTTTACAGGGAATCCGAATACACCTCTGGCCTTTGATGTGTTAAATGGTTTAAGCAACGGACAGAACATCACCTGGAAAATGGGATTTGGTGGAAAAGCAAAAGGAAATATTCAGTTTAATATTAGTTATGAGGGAAGGAAAACTCAAATTAATAAAGCTGTTCATATCGGAAGAGCTGAAGCCAGATATGTATTCTAAAGTGATAAAGTAATGAGACTCTTCATAATAATTTTCTTTAAATTGCGTTCTCTTTCCTATTGATGAAACTTCTACTGTCCTTCTTTTTTATTGTAACAATTAATCTTTCTGCTCAGGTGAAATGTGTGAATGATGCAGATGGTAATTGTATCGCAAAAGGAAAATTGAAAACGATTAAAGTTAAAACCTCTTATGGGGGCTACTATAATTCTTCTCTTCGTGAAGGTAAATGGGAGTTTTTCTCTGTAGATGGCGTAAAAATCGCCGAAGGTAATTATGTTGTAAAAGATAATGTTTCCTATAAAGATGGAGATTGGAAATATTACAACATAGACAATGCTGTAATGATGGTGCGTTCTTTTACCTTGGGTAGTACCACCAGTACAACGTTTAATGACACAGGCTCCTTCGTTCATGACAATGAATCAATTATAATCTCTGCAGATACTCTGGGTAACTTTAATATTAAAGAGACCAAAGGTCAAACTGTGATGAAATATACTTCTGCACTTAATAATTCTGTAAAAGGAGATCCCTATCAGGCGGCAAAGGCTGCAGAAAGAGATCAGTCTAAAAAAGTATATGCAAGAGATTCAGATTCTTTTTTTCTTGCAAGATTTCCAAATACTTTGGCAACTTTAAATGTGGCAGCATATTCAATCATTTCTCCCAATAATCTGGTCAATAATCCAGGGTTCGAAGCTGGATCAGATAAAACGCCTGTCGGTAATGTTACTCAAATCAATATGATGAACGATGCCCTCGCGATTTCATGGGCAAGCTCCAACGAAACTCCAGATTTTTATAAAACATTAGACAACTGCTATGCTGGTTTTAGAGTGATGGGCGTTAATTTTGAAGTACTGCGTAACCAGCTTAAAAAACCTCTTGAAGCTGGAAAAACTTATTGCCTGCAGTTTAAACTGAAACTTAAAAAAGAAAATTCTTTTGGATTTAATGGTGTTTCTGCCTCTGTTTCTAAGGACGTACGTTTCTTTAAAAATAGTGAAGAGGGCAGGAGAGCTGGGCTGGTCCTGCAATCACATCCAGACATTGTTTTGGGTTGCCGTGAACAATGGATGACCATTAGCGGAAGTTTTGAAGCGGAAGGTGGCGAACAATACCTTTATATCAGTAATTTCTCTGACCTTAGTAAACTAAAAGTTTTTAAAGCAGATAGCTTCGCTGGCGATTATGTAGACGAGATTTATTATTACATAGATGATGTGGTGCTGATAGAAGAAACAGACGACTACCATTGCCCTTGTAATGTCAAAGGATGTGATCTGAAATTTGAAGTTAAAACGGATACTCAAGTCATTACAGAAAATATTTATTCCAATCCAAAAGTGGGACAAACATTGGTGCTTCGGAATATTCAGTTCGAAACAGCTAAGTGGACGCTTTTACCCGAATCATTTGGACAACTCGATACCCTTGTAGAGCTCCTGCTAAAATACCCTGGAATGGTCGTGGAAATTAGCGGATATACAGATAACAGAGGTAAACCTAAAGATAATCTCACGCTTTCTCAAAATCGTGCCAATGCTGTTGTTGCTTATTTGGTAGAAGCTGGTATTCCAGCTGAACAATTAATGGCCAAAGGTTATGGACAGGATTCTCCAATAGATACCAATGATAATGAAAAGGGTAGATTGAACAATAGAAGAGTTGAGTTCAAAATACTGGAATTATAAGTGGTTTTGCACCATTTATGTCTCCTTATTTAGTATGTTATTTCGCTATTAAATAGTATAATTGCTCTATGAAAATCACTTTTTGTGGGGCCGCTCGTACAGTAACCGGAAGCAAGCATCTTATCACAACCGATAAAGGAAAAAACATATTACTTGATTGTGGTATGTTCCAGGGCGAAGGTCATGATACCCTTCCTCTTAATAACCACTGGGGCTTTGAACCTCGTACACTGGATTATGTGCTGGTGTCTCATGCTCACATTGATCATACTGGTCTTTTACCGAAACTGTACAAAGACGGTTTTAATGGAAAAGTATATGCCACTGCCGGTACTGTCGCTCTTTGTGAAATTATGCTGCTCGATAGTGCCCGCATTCAGGAAAGTGATTTGCGCTATATCAATAAAAGAAAGATTGAAAAAAAACAAAAACCTATTGAGCCTTTGTATGATGAGGAAGATGCCAAACAGGTTTTAGATAATTTTGAAATTCTGCCCCACAACGGTTCTCGCACTATTGATGATGAAGTAACTGTCACAACTACAGAAAGCGGACATATACTAGGCTCTGTGGCGCTTAATCTGGAGATTAAAAGAAGTAATGGTGAAGTGGTGAAACTTACTTTTACTGGTGATATCGGACGGGTGAATGATGCTATCCTAAAAGGTCCGGCGCCATTTCCTCAGGCTGATTATATCATCTGCGAAAGTACCTACGGCAACCGACTGCATGCTCCACAAACCAATGTTGAAGAGAAATTGCTGAGTGTCATTCAGGAAACTTGTGTCAAACGCGGAGGAAAAATTGTGATTCCTGCTTTCAGCATCGACCGAACTCAAGAAATTGTTTATGCGCTCGATCAACTCTCCCATGAAGGTAAACTACCTTCAATTGATGTTTTTGTAGATAGTCCGCTTTCTGTCAAAGCGACTAATGTGATGTCTAAACACAAGGAATACTACAACAAAGAAATTCTAGATTACATAAGCATCGATGGTAACCCTTTTGAATTTCCTCGCTTACATTTTGTAGAGTCTGCCGATGAATCTAAAAAAATCAATACACTTAAAGAACCTTGTGTGATCATTTCTGCAAGTGGTATGGCTGAGGCTGGAAGAGTGAAACATCATATAAAAAACACTATCGAAGATCCTAAAAATACCATCCTTTTGGTTGGATTTGCTTCAGAGTCATCTTTAGCTGGACGCCTAAAAGCTGGAGATAATGAAGTGAGAATCTTCGGAGATTTCTTTAAAGTGAAAGCTCAGATTGACAGCATGGAAAACTTTAGTGCTCACGCCGATTACAATGAAATGCTACAATACCTCACTTGTCAGAATCCTGATAAAGTGAAGAAGATTTTTCTGGTGCACGGTGAGTACGACACCCAGAAAGATTGGGCTGAAAAACTAGTGAATGCTGGTTTCCTCAATATCGAAATTCCTGTAAAAGGCGAAGAATTCATCCTGTAACAATGCTTAAACCCGATAGAAAAACCAAACTCTTTATTCTGCTTGGTAGCTTTTTTGTTACCAATGCTATCATCGCCGAATTTATTGGTGCTAAAATATTCTCTTTAGAAGGAACTCTGGGTATCAAGAAATTTGATATCAGTATTCTGGGTTTCGAACACTTAAGCTTCGAACTTACCTGCGGTGTTATCCTGTGGCCTGTGGTGTTTATCATGACCGATATAATAAACGAATACTATGGAAAAGATGGTGTGCGCCGTCTGAGTTATATCGCCGCAGGAATGATTGCCTATGCCTTTGTGATGGTGTATCTGTCTATTGGCTCTTCCCCTGCTGGATGGTGGATAGACTCTGGAAAGGCTTCTGGTATCTCTAATATGCAATCTGCATTTAGCGGGGTGTTCGGTCAGGGACTCTGGATCATCATCGGTTCATTGGTGGCTTTCCTGGTGGGACAATTGGTGGATGTTTACGTCTTTCACTGGCTCAAAACAAGTTCGAATGAAAAATACCTCTGGTTAAGAAGCACCGGCTCTACATTGGTATCTCAATTAATTGATAGTTTTGTCGTTTTGTTTATTGCTTTTTATATCGGTAATAACTGGAGTATGTCGCAAGTTTTGGCGATAGGGTTGATGAATTATATTTACAAATTTGTAATAGCAGTACTAATGACGCCTGTCATCTACCTGCTGCATAACAAAATTGATCAATATCTCGGAAAAGATCTAAGCGACAAATTGGTCAAGTCTGCTGATCAGCAATATGAAGCATAGCCTGGTTCTTTTACTTGCACTTTTGCTAATTCAATGCTCAGACAGGCGTCATAAAATAACGCGTCCTCCAGATATTTCAACCGTTCATACCAAAGATTCTGTTAACTGGAAGGCTCTCGGACCATTTAATTTGCCATTGCAGATGACCAATGTGAGTGCGATTTCTCAGAATGGCTCCGGTAGTTTTATGTGCATCAGCATCAATCCAGAGAATTCTAAAGATATATTAATTGGTCATGCTACTGCCGGAATATTTAGAACTACTGATGGTGGTATCTCCTATACTCAAACCATGCACCTGGGCTTTGCAAGCGGGGTTTATAAAATTGAACGTTTTACAGATAATCCTAAACATCTCATAGCGGCAACAGCCATTAGGCTGGATAACGACTTACAATATGGCTATGGTTTAATCGAATCCATTGATGGAGGAGCATCCTGGTTCAGAAATTCTCTGAAAGTAGATCCTACATCAGAATCTCAGGAGCCTTTCATAGATGTCGTTATCACCGATCCAAAAAAATGTAAAAGTCTGGTCAGTATCAGTCGGCATAAGGTCTATTTATCCAATAATGCCGGCGTATCCTGGCAAATGAGTTACGAGAGTCAATACGATCTTAAGCATATAGTTGTAAGCAAAGACGATCCTCAAACCATGGTCGTTTGTGGCAATGGCATTCTTATCAGTACCGATGGGGGATATACTTTTAATGATATTACTAATGATATTTCTTCTGTTTTTGGATTGATACCCAATGAGCAAAGTCTCTATCATGCGGCTTTCTCTATCAAACACTCTGGCATGCTGTATTTTGTCAGTCAGAATCAAACTGTCAATATCGTCTCTGC